>Ga0207893_1000073_pt1 | contig 80090 bp, 77 predicted proteins | sample MalvirmetaMSP121_FD_184233 | JGI IMG/M metagenome (GOLD analysis project Ga0207893, IMG submission 184233) | Marine viral communities from the Deep Pacific Ocean - MSP-121 (SPAdes) | ecosystem: Environmental > Aquatic > Marine > Oceanic | place: Pacific Ocean | collected 2001-06-02 | reverse complement strand
GTCGTGTCGGTGTTGCAATGACATACGCAACGCTCGCTTTTTCATGGGCTTGGTGCATAGTATTGCAAATCCACTTCAACTTGTGACGACACTGCCTAGCACGCGATGGTTCCCGTTTTGTGAAGAGCGTTTCAGGGCAGCGTGGCGTCATCCGGATGTAAAGCCGCAGGCGCACAGTCCACGAGTCTGACCTCGTCCCCTTGGCCCGGCGCAGTCATTGGCGCCGGGCTCTTTCTTGGCTTGGATGGAACCTTCGCCATCCACCCATGGATACCGGATCAGGCCTGCGGTCACGTCGACAGGCTCCGCTCATGGCAAGCTTTGCGCCTGCCAATGCATGACTGCCCACATGGTCTTGATTCTGCACCTCGCTATCGCCGTGAGCGCATCGCTCGCGATCCTTGTCGACTGGCGCGGACATCGTCCGGCGTTTCTGGCGCTCAAGCCGCTGACCACATTGCTGGTCGTGGCCCTGGCCGCAAATACCACGGGCATGGAGAACCTGGTCCTGCTGGCGGCGCTGCTGCTGTGCCTGCTGGGCGACATCGCGATCATGCAGGAGACGCAGCGCGGCTTCCTGGGCGGACTGCTGAGCTTTCTGCTGGCGCACCTGATCCTGATCGCGCTATTCCTTCACCGCGCGGACGCAATGCCGCTGCTGGCCCTGCACTACGCGGTGCCGCTGGCCGTCTGCGTATTCGCGGCAATCGGCGCCGCACTGGTGCCGGCGCTGCGACAGATCGACCGGCCGGCGGCGCTGGTCTACACCGCCGTATTGCTGACGATGTCGTTCGCGGCATTTCGGTTCTCGACGCTGGCCGGGTTTGGCGCGGCGATGTTCGTGCTCTCTGACGCCGTGCTCGCCTACAAGACCTTCCGGCATGATTCACGCATCGCGCAGGCCATCGTGCTGACGACGTACTGGCTGGCCATCACCCTGATCGTCGATGCATTCCCAGTCTCCCTGACCTGAAACCATGTCCTCGAAACGTCTGCCACGTTCACTGGCCGCGGCACTGCTGGGCCTGCAGGCTGCGTGCTCCGCCCAACCGACGCACGGTCCGGAATGCCGGCTGCAGAACCCGGCGCTGGACGAGCTCAGCGGTCTCGTGGCCTCCGGCAACGGCGACTACTACTGGGGCCTCAACGACAGCGGTGGGCAGCCCTGGCTGTTCCGCGTGGGTCCCTGCGGCGAGGATCTCGGCCACGTCGAAATCCAAGGCGTGCGCAACCATGACTGGGAAGACATCGCCTTTTTCGACGATCACGGAACGCCGAGCATTCTGATCGCCGACACCGGCGACAATCTGGCGCGGCGCAAGCGCGTACAGCTGTATGCCGTAGCGGAACCCGGTCCGGAGACTCGGTCCACCGCGATCGCCTGGCAGCAGGATTTCACCTACCCGGAGGGCCCACGCGATGCTGAATCGCTCGCCGTGGACCCGCGAAGCGGCGACATCCTGGTGCTGTCCAAGCGTGAGGATCCGCAGCATCTGTTTCGCGTGCCGCGCGGCGAAGGGACGGTCGTCGCGGAGGACCTAGGCCCCGTCTCAACGATACAAACCAAGCTCACGCTCAACTGGTTGCGTGGCATGGTCTACCAACTCTATGGCTCGCTGCCCACGGCGCTGGACATCTCCCGCGATGGCCGCCGCATCGCGGTGCTGACATTGACCGAACTGTTCGTCTGGACGCGCCAGGGCGACGAGGACTGGGCGGAGCTGATGAATCGCGAGCCGCATCACTACGTGATACCGGCAAGCTTGGAACAGGCCGAATCGATGGCAATCACAGCTGAGGGCGACACGATCGTGATCTCGTCCGAAAATGCCGGTTCGCCGATGATTCGCATTGGCGTCGTCGACGAGGCGCCCTGACTTCAGCAGCCGGGCTGCTATGATTTTGGGGTTATCGACCTCCTTTTACAGGTATCCCATGAAACGACTGATTCCTGGCGCGCTGTGCGCGCTCAGTCTTGTGGCCTGCGGTGGCCAGAGTCACGACGCCGCACCCGCCAACGAACCCGCCGCAAAGCAGCCCCAGGCGCTGTCGTCCGGCATCGACACCGCCAACTTCGACAAGAGCGTACGACCGCAGGACGACCTGTTCCGCTACGTCAACGGACACTGGCTGGAGACCACCGAGATTCCGGCCGACAAGTCCAACTATGGCGCGTTCTCGGCGCTGGCGGACCAGGCCGAGAAGGATCTGCGCGCCATCATCGAGGAATCCGCCGCCAAGACCGACACGACCGACGGCAGCAATGAGCAGAAGGTGGGCGATCTCTACGAATCGTTCATGGACGAAGCCGCGCTTGAAACCAAAGGCGCCGAACCGCTCAAGGACGAACTGGCCGCGATCGATTCGATCGACGACAAGGCCCAGTTGCCGGCGGCGTTCGCGCAACTGTCCAAGCTCGGCGTGCGCACACCGATGGGTTTCTACATCAACCAGGATGCCAAGGATTCGACCCAGTACATCGCCTGGTTCGCGCAGACCGGTCTCGGCTTGCCGGACCGCGACTACTATCTGTCCGACGATGCCAAGTTTGTCGCGATCCGCGAGGCCTACGTCGCACACATGAGCACGATGCTGTCCGGCATCGGCATCGACGACGCGCAGACCGCCGCCGAGCAGATCCTGGCGTTCGAGACCCAACTCGCCACCACGCAGTGGACGCGCGTGGACTCGCGGGACGACGACAAGACCTACAACCCCTATGACGTTGCCAAGCTCGCCGAACTGACGCCGGGTCTGGACTGGTCCGGCTATCTCGACGCCGCCGGTATCGACAGCGATCGCGTCATCGTGATGCAGCCGTCTGCCTACGAAGGTATGGCCAAACTGATCGCCGAAACCCCGATGCCGCAGATCAGAAGCTACCTGAAGTGGCATCTGCTCACCGCCTACGCACCCTATCTTTCCAAGACCTTCGTCGACGAGGATTTTGCGTTCTACGGCAAGATCCTGCGTGGTATCGAGGAACTGTCGCCACGCTGGAAACGGGGCGTCGGCACGGTCGAAGACGCGCTCGGCGAAGTGGTCGGCAAGATCTATGTGGAACGCCACTTTCCGCCCGAAGCCAAGGCGCGCATGGAAAAGCTGGTGGACAACCTCAAGCTCGCCTATCGCGAAAGCATCTCCGACATCGACTGGATGAGCGAGGAAACCAAGGCCAAGGCGCTGGAGAAACTCTCCAAGTTCACCACCAAGATCGGCTATCCCGACAAGTGGAAGGACTACGACGCCCTCAAGATCAAGGCCGGCGATCTGGTCGGCAACGTGATGCAGGCCAACACCTTCGCGTTCCAGCGCGATGTCGACAAGCTCGGCCAGCCGATTGACCGCGACGAATGGCACATGACGCCGCAGACGGTCAACGCCTACTACAACCCAAGCATGAACGAGATCGTGTTTCCGGCCGCCATCCTGCAGCCGCCGTTCTTCAACTTCGAGGCCGAAGATGCCGTCAATTACGGCGGTATCGGCGCGGTGATCGGCCACGAGATCGGCCACGGCTTCGACGACCAGGGCTCCAAGTACGACGGCGACGGCAATCTCAAGTCATGGTGGACCGATGCCGACCGCGAGAAGTTCGAAACCCGTACCAAGGCTCTGATCTCCCAGTACGACAACTACTGCCCACTCGAAGGCCAGTGCGTGCAGGGTGCGCTGACGATCGGCGAGAACATCGGCGATCTCGGCGGCCTCTCGATCGGCTACAAGGCCTATCACCTGGCACTGGGCGAAGAATCCGGACCCGAGATCGACGGATTCAGCGCCGACCAGCGCGTGTTCATGGGCTGGGCGCAGGTGTGGCGCCGCAAGTACCGCGAGGCCGAGCTGCTCAACCGCCTCAAGACCGATCCGCATTCACCCAGCGAATACCGCTGCAACGGCGTGGCCAAGAATGTCGACGCGTTCTACAAGGCCTTTGACGTCAAACCCAGCGACGCGCTGTACCTGCCGCCGGAGCAGCGCGTCACGATCTGGTAGCGCGCGGCAAGCTCTGTTCAAGCATTCGGGGCCGGCGCAAGCCGGCCCTTTTTCATGCCTTTGAATTCAGTCCAGCAGCGGCGAATCATTGCCCCGCCAGCGGTATCGGCCCAGATCGACACGACCCGCCCTCAGTTCCACGCCCTCCGCCATCAGCAGCGCGCACTGCCGCTCGAAGGCCGCGCTGCCCGGTTCGAAGGCAATGCGGCCATCGGCGCGCAGAATGCGGTACCACGGCAGCGCCAGTTCATCGGGCGCATTGCGCAGTGCCGCCGCGGTGCGCCGCGCGCCACGCGCAAGACCGGCCATCGCCGCGATCTGGCCGTAACTGGCAACCCGACCGGGCGGTACCGCAGCGATCGTGTCCCACAAGCGCTGGTCCCAGCTGCTAGTCAATGTTGTGATTTCCCGACGTCACTCGAATTCGGCCTGGCCTTTCGTGGATCCCGCCATTTCGGACAAGCCCCAGGCTTGAGCCGCAATCGCCCCCCGGTTAAGCCCGAATTCACGGCGCCAATGCGAGCGTTTGCTCATGTCCGTACTTACCTCAAGATGCGACGCGCGCGACACGCCACCGGATACACCGACCGCTGCACTGATCGCCACCGCCGTGCTGATGAGTCTGTTTCACGGCCCGGCATTTCCGGCGTCGTTCGATGACGGAAATCCGGCCGCAGATCAGCGGGCTCTCGTTTTTGTTGGCAATGGCGTACTCTACGCGCAGGCCGGGCCCGTTGAAGGGGCCGATCCGGATGGCGCAAGCATTCCCGAACGCGACGAACGCATGATTCGGCAGTACTTTGAGCGCGATCCGATCGACTCCGTTGGCAGTTCGGCCTTGCCACCGGGATGGCGCCGACAGGCACGGCCGGGGCAGGTTTTATCGATTGCCGTATCCGCTCATGCGCAGCCGCTGCCCGCGGATTTGACGCTGGCACTCGGCCAAAGCATGGAAGGCGTTGCCTACATGCGGATCGAGAACATGGTTTTACGTGTCGCGACATCGGATCAGCGAGTGCTGGATACCTTCGAGCTGTAGCTCGCCTGTCGCGAATCGCTTGGCCGGTTGGTGCACGCCCCCCCGATGCACCGCCGACCTGGGGCGGCCACTTCGGTGGTCGCCCCAAACTTTTTGGGGCTCCGGAAAGCGCGCGATTGGGTGGTTGCGGATGAGGGCCGATACGATTCAGCATCGGTTCACCCAAGTCGGCGCAACCTGAGCGTGACGGTCGAGTCCCCCTACGCGACCTGTCTCAACAAGCGACGTACCCCCCGATACGTCGTTCGGGCGACCGGTTCCCCCAACCGGTCGCCTTTTTCTTTTGTGCCTTGTGCGCTTACGGCGCCTCCCGGCTGACCGGCACTTCGAGGCTCAGGGTCTGCCCATCGTCGAAGCTCAGGGCGATTGCAAAGCGCTCGCCGTCGACCAGCGGCTGGGTCAGCCCCATCAGCATCAGATGCATTCCGCCCGGTCGCAGCTCGATGCTGTCACCGGCGGGGATCTCGGGACCACCTTCGACCGCGCGCATGCGCATCATTCCCCCGGTCTCACTGACGGTGTGTACTTCCGCCCGCTGCGCCGCCTCGCTCCGGACCTCGACGAGTCTCACCGCCGTATCGCCACGATTGTGCAGACGCATGTAGACGGCGCCGACCTCGGCCCCCGGCGGGGTGGCTCGCGCCCAGACCCGATCGGCGGTCAGGGCGGCATTCGGCGCCTCGCCGCTGCAGGCCACCAGGAGCAGGGCCAGGGCGGCCAGAGCGGGCTGAAACCTCATCATGAACCTCGAAACAGATCGAAAACGGACCCGGCATCTTAGGTCAATGTTCTCGTGCAAGCATCGCCCGCCCGGCACCAGGGGCGCTTAAGCCGAGGTTCAGAAAGAAGCGTGCAATCTAGCGCCAGACGGTTTCGCTTCCCCCCAACGATCCGTCTACGTGTGAGGCATCCCCCCGGTGCTCACACCAAGGGCGACCGGACCCCCCGCTGGTCGCCCTTATCTTTGGGCGCCGTTGCAGACGCCGAAGACTCCCCTGAAACATGTCCAGTCACACCTTCGTCGACGACGATTCCCGCGCTTCTCGAAATCGCCGAAATCAACCGATTTTTTCAGGCTCGATTCATCCAATCGGGTGCAATCTACTTGCGACGGCACCGGCTCCCTCCCCCGAACGGTCCGTCCCCTACGTGACGCACCCCCCGATGCGTCACTGCCCCTAAGGGCGATCGGTTCCCCGGCCGATCGCCCTTATCTTTTTCGCCTTAATCCCCCAACGGCCATGCCGCAAGCGGGCGAGGGCAGGTCGGCATCACGCCGCGCCTGAGTCGGGTTAAGAGCCGCGCTGCGCTCATCGCAGCGGTACCGGCTCCACGTCGTGATCATGACCCATCAGCATCCTGCGCAGACGGTCCAGGACCAGCGGACGCGCCAGGCGCAAGGCCGGCAACAGCCGTCGGGCGACCGTGGCACCGGCGCCCTCGGCTGCCGCGAACCGGCTGATTCGGCGAATTCCGGCAACAACCGGCATTACGGCGTGACGCCGCAATCGCGTGTACGACTCCAGCCGGCCTTGCGCCGCCAGTGCGGCGAAAACCCAGGCGTCCTCGATACCGAGATTCATGCCGCGCGCGCCGATCGGCGAGTGCAGATGTGCCGCATCGCCAGCGAGGAATGCCGCGCCCTGCTGCCACGAGGCGGCCACGCGATGGCTCACGGTGAAATCCGAGGCCCACAGGATTTCGCCGGCATGGCTGCCTGCCGGAAAATCCCTGAGCAGTTCGCGTCGATTCGATATCACGCGCCACACATAGCCGTCGATTCTCAGCAGAAACTGGAACCCATGTTCGAACAGGCGAATGTGCGCTTCGTCGGCCGCCAGAGGCGTGCGCAGGCGTAGATCACTGAGCACCCAGGGCGTCGCCAGCGCGGCCCCGCCGAAACGAATGCCCAGGGACTCGCGCACGCGGCTGTGCGCGCCGTCAGCGCCCAATACGGCGGCCGCCGGGAAAGATTCCATGCGGCCATCCGCGTAGCGCAGCCAGGCGCTGTCGCGGTTGTTGCTGGCGCCCTTGTCGAAACGCAGGAACTGCACACCACGCTCGACGGCGATTCCACGTGATTCGAGCGCTTCGACCAGCACCGTCTCGGTCCGGGCCTGCGGCAGGACCAGCAGGCCCGGAGGCTCCGCCGACCTTTTCGGAAGATCGACCCGCATCCGCCGGTGTTCGCCCTGCCAGAGATTGCCGGCGAGGGCGCGATGGCCAAGCTCGGTGAGGCTCGAGCTGACGCCCGTGCGACGCAACAACTCCAGGCTGCGCCGATTGACGGCCAGCGCCTTGGATTGCTGCGAGGGCATAGCCGCGCGGTCGATCACGCGCACACGAACGCCGCGCTCGTGCAGAAACAGGGCCGCCGCCAGTCCGGTGGGGCCGGCGCCGACAATCAGGATCGGTTTCATGCTCGCGCCCGGTGAAGTGTGCCCGACATACTATCTGCCACGCTCCGTGCGCCGGGCGCCGCCTATTCGCCGTCCCAGTATTCGCGCTGCGCCGCCAGATCGAGCACGGTCTCGAAGTGGCGCGCCGAGGCATCACCGCCCGGCGGGCTTCCGGCGAACACCGCCAGCTTGTTCGAATCCGGATAGACCATGACGTCGGGATCGTTCATCGTTGAGAAGATAAGGTATTCAAGCGGTTCGGCGCCGTCATTGTCGATGCGGTGCGCGTGCCCCGCGCCGGCCGGTAGCGCCAGATAGTCACCCGGCCGCAACGGCAGGACGTCGTCACCGACCCGTGCTGTCCCGCTCCCGGACAGCACGTACACGGCTTCCTCGTTGGCAAGGTGGAAATGGCGCGGCCACGCCGACTTCCCCGGCGGCACACGCATGTGGCTGCAGCCCAGCGCGCGACCGCCGGCGGCACGCGACAGAGAACGCCTGTCGCTTTCGAAGCGCTCACCCTGAATCGAGTGCCGGAGCGGCACTGTTGCCAGGGACACCCGATTGGGATGCGCCGGATCCTTCATTGTTGACCCTCCACGATCAGTCCCGACGATCATCATCGCCGATTGTCGGAGACAATCAGTACAGCAATTTGCCTTCGAGGACGCGTACGCTGTGGCCGCCCACGCGCACCGCACAGACTTCGTTGTCTCGCTTGTCGGCCTCCGCGTAGAGCTTGCTCGGACGGCCCATCTCCAGCCCCTGCTGCATCAGCCAGCTCCAGCTGCCACTGCGCTCACCGTTCTCGCTGGCCAGCGCGCCCGCCAGCGCGACCGCAGCCGAACCGGTGGCCGGATCTTCCATCACGCCGGAACCGGGCGCGAACATGCGCAGCCGCCAATCGTCTTCCTGACCGCGCGCGTAGACCAGCACATGATCGGCCCAGGCCTTGGACAGGTGTTCCCGCCACAGCACCAGATCGAAACTCACCGAGGCCAGTACCTCCGGCGAACACAGCGGCACCATCAGATAAGGCACGCCGCAGCTCACGCTGCGCGGCCCCGCCGGCTCGGCCAGAATGTCCTGCGTCTTCAGGCCCAGCATCGCGGCCAGCACCTCGACCGGCGGCGCATCGGGGCCGTAGAGCGGAAGCTGCGCCACACTGAGTTGGCCGAAGCTGGGGAAGCCCTCGCGACGGACCACGCGCACCGGCACCGGACCCACGGCTTCGTCGAGCACGAAGCTGACGTCCTCGCCCTGCGGCGCGAGCCCGAGTTCGGCCAGCAGACAGGCCGTACCCACGGTCGGGTGGCCGGCAAACGGCAGTTCCTTGTTCGGTGTGAAGATTCGCGCGCGCGCCAGTGCTTCCTCGCAGGTGGGCGCCTGCACGAACACGGTTTCCGACAGATTGAATTCGCGCGCGATACGCTGCATCTGCCGCGTATGCAGCGCATCGGCGTCGAGCACCACGGCCAGCGGATTGCCGGCGTAGGGCTGATCGGAAAAAACGTCGAGGACGAAATATCGCAAAGCCATGCGAGTCACGTGGCCATGTTCGGGGGCGTGCACGATAGCCCCTGGATTGTGAACGGACAAACCGTGCCGCAGCCGTGGCGCCTAATGACAGGGGTCTGGGCGAAGGCCGCACCTATAGTCGGTGACGCCTCGATGACAGCCCGGACCGTCAACAATGAACACTCTGCGTCAAATCCGTGGTCGCAGCCTTTGCACGGCGGCACTGTTCGTGCTGACCGCCTGCGGCGGCTCGACTTCACCGGAGACCACCAGCGCCCCCGTGACGCCACCCGACAATGGCCCGGTGACCCCGCAGCAGCAGACGATCTATTCCGTCGCCAGCGGCTGTTACGCCATTCAATCGCCGCGCAGCGGCAAGTACCTGCGCAAGGACGCGGACGGTAGCTATCAACTCAGCGCCGGTAACGCCGAGCAGGCGACCGCGTTCCGGTTGCGCGCCACCGCGCTCGGGCGCTATCTGCTGTACGACCCCGATACCGAATTCCTGAGCATTCGTGACGGCGTGGCGCTTATAGGCGACGGCAGCGCCCTGCTGGTGGATGCCGCGGGGGATCTGCTTTACGGCGTCGGCGATACGCTGGGCATACTCGACATGCTCAACCCGATCGGCGACATCATCAACGACGTCGGCTCGGCCGTCAGCGGACTGGGCACGGTACTGGCCGAATTCAGCGGCCCCAATGCCTTGGTGCAGTCGATGGGATTCGCCTGGGACAACGCGGAGTGGACGCTGGAAGAGCCGGCGGACGATGTGTTCACGCTGAGATCCACCAGCATGGATCTGCTGCTGGCCGCAGAACCGAATTCCACCGGCCTGAGCCTTGCGCCGCAGTACGGCAGTGGCGACGGCTACGAACAGTTCGCGCTGACCGAAACTGCGGGCTGCGCGGACTTCCCGGAAGCCGAACTTGGTGCCAACGGCACGCCAAAGCTGCTCAACGACGACGGCACCGTGTTCGGCTACGTCGATTCGCACTCGCATGTCTCGGCCTTCGAATTTCTCGGTGGCATGATCGAGTCGGGCGAGCCGTTCCATCGCTTCGGTGTCACGCATGCTCTGGACGATTGCATACTGGAACATGGCCCCTTGGGCCTCACCGGCGTGGTGGAGGAGGCCCTGAGCGGCAAGATCGGGCACGACACGCGCGGCTGGCCAAAGTTTCCTTACTGGCCGAACCAGCACTCCTACGCGCACCATCAAACGTATTACATGTGGATCAAGCGCGCCTGGATGGGCGGGCTGCGGATCATGGTCAATCATCTGGTGGCCAACGAACTGATCTGCGAGATCTGGCCGATCAAGGAAAACGACTGCGACGAGATGACCAATATCCGTCTGCAGCGCCAGCGCATGTACGAAATGCAGGACTACATCGACGCGCAGGAAGGCGGCCCCGGCAAGGGTTGGTTCCGCATCGTCACCGATCCCTATGAAGCCCGCGCGGTGATCGAGGACGGCAAGCTGGCGGTGGTGCTGGGGATCGAGGCCTGGAAGCTGTTCGGCTGCGGTCTCGACTTCAACTACTCGCGCTGTACCACCGCCGATATCGACGCCGGCATCAAGGAGTTCTACGACCTGGGCGTGCGCAGCATCTTCCCGGTGGTCGGATTCAACAACGGCTTCAGCGGCGCCGGCATCTATCCGCCGTCCGAGGTGTTCCTGAACGTCGGCAACCTGGTCGAGACCGGCCAGTGGCTGGACGCGATGACCTGCCCGGAGGAGGGCCATACGGCAAACCTCGCGCGCATTCCCGAAGTCCCGGGCGACAACATCATTGCCGGCGCGATCAATCAGGTCCTCGGCTATGCGCTGCCGATTTACCCGGAAGGCCCGCACTGCAATCCGCGGCCGCTGTCATCGCTCGGCGAATACTTGGTCAGCAGTCTGATGGACAAGGGCATCCTGGTCGAGACCGACCACCTCGGCTACACCGCGCGCTATCAGGCCATCGAAATGGCCGAGGCGCGGGGCATGCCGGTGATCTCCAGCCACTCCCGTTCGGGGGGCGAAAACACCGAACAGCAGGCGCGGCGCATCTGGGCCACGGGCGGCATGGTCAACACCCTGCCGCGCGACTGGAACGTGTACGAACTCATCGAGGAGATGCAGCGGCAGATCGAGTTTCACAGCGATGACTATTACTTCGGTCTGGGCTATGGCGCCGACAACAACGGTCTGGCCCTGCAACCGGCGCCGCGACCCGACGCCGCCGAGAAACCGTTCGAATATCCGTTCACCTCCTACGACGGCCGCGTTGTCTTCGACCACCAAATCACCGGCGAACGGGTCTATGACATCAATGTCGATGGAGTGGCGCACTACGGTCTGTACCCGGACTACTTCGCCGACCTGCGCAATCAGGAGGGCGGCGAGGAAGTCATGAAGTACTTCTACCGATCGGCGGAGGCGTATTTGCGAATGTGGCAACGAGCGTACGAGGCGGGAACGCACTGAGCTGCGTGCCGGGCCTTGCCGCGGACGGCGTGGGAGCAAGGGACCAGCACTGGGCTATGATCTCCGTTTGTCTTTTGGGACCATCCAACCATGCGATCCAACCTAATGCCGCGCCTAGCCGGCTGTCTGCTGCTGTCCACTTTGTGGCTGACGGGCTGCGGCAAGAGTGAGCCCGAACCTGCGGCCGAAACCAGTCCGGCTGCGGTCGAGGCGGTGATACCCGAATTCGAATTCGATACCCGGCACGACTACCAGTCCTACGCCGAGCCCGCCGCCTATGTCACCCAGCATCTCGATCTCGATCTGAAGGTGGACTTCGACGCCAAGACGCTGTCCGGAACAGCGACATTGGATCTGCAGCGCAAGGACGGTGGCGACCTGGTTCTCGATACCCGCGATCTCGATATCGAATCGGTGGAGGCGGCGAACGGCGACAGCGAATGGGCGGACACGGAGTTCTCGCTCGGCGAGTCCGATGAGGTGCTGGGCACCCCGCTGCGCATCAACATGCCGGCGGACGCCGACCGTGTTCGCATCCACTACATCACCAGTCCGGACGCCTCCGGCCTGCAATGGCTCGGCACCGAGCTGACGGCGGACAAGCAGCAGCCCTTCCTGTTCACGCAATCGCAGGCGATTCACGCACGGTCCTGGATTCCGATGCAGGACACGCCCGGCATTCGCATGACCTACAAGGCGCACATCAAGACGCCCGACACGGTGCTGGCGCTGATGAGTGCCGACAACGAACCCGATGCGGACATGGACGGCGACTACAGCTTCGAGATGCCGCAGCCGATTCCCTCGTACCTGATGGCCCTGTCGGTGGGTGATCTGCGTTTCGCCAAGCTCGGCGCACGCACCGGCATCTACGCCGAGCCCTCGGTGATCGACGCAGCCGCCGCGGAATTCGAAGACACCCAGTCGATGCTGGAAACCGCGGAGGGCCTGTACGGCCCGTACCGCTGGGGCCGCTACGATCTGCTGATCCTGCCGCCGAGCTTCCCCTACGGCGGCATGGAAAACCCGCGACTGACCTTTGCCACGCCCACGGTCATTGCCGGCGACAAATCGCTGGTGTCCCTGGTCGCGCATGAACTCGCGCATTCCTGGTCCGGCAACCTGGTCACCAACGCGACCTGGCGCGATTTCTGGCTCAACGAGGGCACCACCACCTACGTGACCAACCGCATCATGGAAGCGCTGTACGGCAAGAAGCGCGCACAGATGGAGATGGCGCTGGAAGGCCAGGAACTGAAAGCCGCGATGAAGACACTGTCGGACGCGAGCAAGCCGCTGGCAAGCGATCCGCGCGACAAGGATCCGGATGACGCGTCTTCAGCCATCGCCTACAACCGCGGCGCCCTGTTCCACTACAACCTGGAGCAGGCCTTCGGCCGCGAAACCTATGATCGCTTCCTCGCCTCGTGGTTCGACAGCCACGCCTTCCAGAGCGTCACCACCGAGGACTTCCTGAAGTTCCTGAACAGCGAACTGATCGAAAAGCACCCCGGCACGTTCAGCCTCGCCAAGGCCAAGCAGTGGATTTACTCGCCGGAGCTTCCGGACGACGCCATCTGGCCGGAATCCGACGCGTTCGAATCGGTTGATGCGCAACGCGCATCCTGGCTGGCGGGCGAGATTTCCGTGGACGACATCCAGGCGGACGACTGGACCGTGCAGCAGTGGCAGCGCTTCATCTCCTCGCTTCCCGAGGACATGAGCACGGAGCAGCTGGCCGCGCTCGATAGGCGCTTCCACCTCACGCAAACCCGCAACAAGATGATCGCCCGCGAATGGTTCATCGTCGCGGTGAAGCACCAGTACAAGCCGGTGTACCCGGCCATCGAAGCCCACCTCAAGAGCGTCGGTCGCATGTTGCTGATCACGCCGATCTACAAGGCCCTGGCCGAAACCGAGGACGGGCGCAAATTTGCCGAACGCGTCTACGCCGAGGCCCGGCCCAACTACCACCCGATCTCACGCGCCTCCGTGGACAAGGTGCTGAGGGAGGATAAGGGCTTGTAACGGCGCCCTTTCCAGCCTCAGGCGGACATATTGAAGAACCCGTCTTTGCCACAATCTCGAAATTGTTGCGGTGCAGCAATCAATCCGGTATGCTGCACCGCAACAATTGCAACCGATGTGGTAAAGATCATGACTTTCGACGCATTGACACTCGCCATTTGGAGTGCTGTCGCGGTTCCGGTGCTCATCGGCCTAGGAATGTGGGGAATGACCTCGCTGATGATGATGTCGCGCACGCTCAAGCCCAGGCGAGCCATTCCGCGCCTTCCAAAACTGTCCATTCAGGTCAAGCTGCACTGGAACCACGCCGCGTCCAACGACGATGGCGCGCAACAGGCCGCCTGACCCACTTTTAGGCCTCGCGATTCTGAACGAGCCTAAGAGCCATGCCGCGCGCGGCATCCTGCAGAATGAATCGCCTGCGGCATGGCCGTTCCCCTCACCCACCGCTCGCATTCGCAAGCGCCCCTCTCGCCCGCAAGCGGGCGAGGCTAGGCCGGCATCACACGCCGCGCGTGATTCACGTTGAACACCGACTGTCCGTCGGCCGTGCGGGCCCAATCGAACGCGGCGCTCCCGCGGCTCAGCTGTAGTCCAGCAAACTTCGCCATCGGGCGAGTTTGAGTGCCCGCGACTGGCTGGCGTTGGCCGGACTGGTAGACGGCAAGGCCAGCACCGCCACATCCCCGGGCACACCGTCAGTTGCGAGCAGATGGCGACGCAGAGCTTCATGCGCCTTGCCGCCATTGGTCGCGACCACACGCAGCTGTGGGTGCGCAACGAAGAACGCGGCGAAGTCATTCGGCACCTCGCTGTGCCGCAGGATCGCCGAGTCCAGACTTCCGGGTCGTTCACAGTGCTGCAGCACATCCCAGACCGCAACGCCGCAGGCCTTGAGCCGCTCGACGCGATCGGCATACGGCCGTGCCGGCCCGGCGTCGAACAGCTCGCCCATGAATGGCCAGAACAGATTGTACGGATGGGCGTAGTACTGCCCTGCGCGTAGCGACACCACGCCCGGCATCGAGCCCAGGATCAGGATGCGGGCATCCGCGGCCGCAATCGGCGCAAAGCTGCTGAGCCGCGCGGACGAGCCGGGCCTCTCAGGCACGCCCGGCGCGACGCGCCGCGACCTTGCCGAGCACCGCCCAGTCGAGATCGCCTTCACCGTGTGCGATCGCGTCGATCAGCTGGTCGCGCAGCATCGAGGCCAGCGGCATCGGCGTGTTGGTGGCTTCGCCAGCGGCCAGCGCCAGGCGCACGTCCTTGGCGCCGAGCGAGGCCTTGAAGCCCGCTGGTTCGAACTTCGCTTCGGCGATCAGCTTGCCGTAGCCCTGGTATACCGGCGCGGCGAACAGCGTGCCGGTCATGAGCTCCAGAAACGCAGCCGGCTCCACGCCATAGCCCTGCGCCAACGATGCGGCTTCGCCCATGGCGCCGATCGCGGCCGCGATCATGAAGTTTCCGGCCAGCTTGACGGCATTGGCACGCTCGGCCACCTGGCCCAGCGACCAGGTCTTGCGTCCCATCAGGTCAAACAGCGGCTGAGCGCGTGCCTGCGCCGCCGCGTCACCGGCGACGAGGACATTGAGCTGGCCGGCGGCGGCCATGTCGGAACGTCCGAACACCGGCGCGGCGAGATATCCCAGACCGTGCTCGGCGTGCCACTGAGTCATTTCACGCGCGAAATCGATCGAAACCGTCGCCATATTGATATGCAGCAAACCCTGAGCGGCCCCGGCCAAGGCACCGCTTTCGAGCAAGACCGTGCGGGTGGCGAAATCATCGGCCAGCATGCTGATCAGCACGTCCCCGTGCACGGCCTCGCCCGGTGAAGCTGCCGCGACCGCGCCTTTGGCGACCAGGGCTTCGACCGGCGCCTGTGAACGATTCCAGACGGTGACTTGATGACCGCCACCGAGCAGGCAGCCGGCCATGCCCTGGCCCATGCTGCCGAGTCCGACAAATCCGATATTCATCGCGATCCTCCTCCAAAATGGACGACTGCGCGGCACTGTCTGCCACTGACGGAAACTACAGGGTACCCGCACGCTGCCGGATCATGAACGGCGCGCCCTGCGGGTCACGCAGGCGCGCCGAGCGGGCGCCATCCTCCGCGGACTTCAATTCACGTACGAGCACGGCACCGGCCTCCACAGCCCGGTCGCGGACAGCCTCGAAATCATCGACCGCGAACACCGGCACCCAGGAAGGCGCGACCGAAGGCAGATCCCAGCTCGCGGGTGGGGCGAAACGCAACGGGCCGGCCGGTGTGGAAAATTCGAGCGCGCCGCTCGGCCGCGTCTGTGGCGCCGACCATTTCAACCAGCGCTGGTAGAACTGTGCATCCTCGGCCGGCCTGTCCAGCAGCAACTCATGCGCGACGATCGGACCCGGAACTGCGCCGAGCTCCGGCCTGAGATCGATCAGTCCCAGCTCGGCGCCAGCCGGATCCTGCACGAAGGCGAGCCGTCCTCGTGGATGCTCGACGTCACGCTTGAGTATCAAGCCCCCGTCGCGTTCGGCGCCGTCCAGGGCATCGGCAGGCGTTTCGACCGCGATCCAGCCGGTCCAGCGCGCCGGGCCCGAGAAATCGTAGACGGCCATGGAAATCACGCCGGCAAAGGTCGTGTCTGCGGCACGCAAGCGAATATACGGCGCTGAGGATTCGGCTGGCGTATCGTCACGCGACCAATCGAACACGAACGTATAGAAGTCCGCAGCCGCCTCCGGCGCGGGACTCAGCAATTCGTGCCAGACGAAGCCCTTGCTTGCCAGCGCTGCCGCTTCAGCGGATGCGTCGTTCGCGGTTTCCGCAGCCGCAGCGGCCGGTGCTTGCGATTCCTCGGCGACCCAGGTGGTCGACTTGGCCGCGTCCCGATCCTGCTCGCAACCGGCCAGCAGACCGACGGCCAGCAGCGCAATGCACGCAACCCTCACATGAACCGTCCACCGACGATATGGCCATCGTCACCCAGGCGCGCGAAGTAGCGGCTGTTGTTGGTGCGGAATTCCTTGGTGGCCAATGCGCCCGGCAGCAGAAGGCTGACGTCCGGATAGCGGGCCCGAAACTGTTCCGGCGTCGGTCGCTGCGCGATGAAGGCATCAAACGCCTCCATGTCCGTCACATAACCTTCGACCGGGCCGAACATGGGCTCTCCGGTCGGATCAGCGCTGGCGTCCTGAGTGGCGTCGGTGCGACATGCGGCGGCGGAAACGACCAGCGTCAGCACGCCTACCGCGACCAAGGCTCTGCGAACCATGACTTTGCCTCCTCATCTGCGATCGAGCACGCAATCTAACGGATCGCGCCTGAATGCCGCCACACACGCGATCCGACGAAGCCGCTGCCACCCGAATACGGCGGCGCGGTGGCCTGCCCCGGCCGCCGCGCCGTGCTTGCTTCGGTGATCGCAGCAAGGATCAGAAGCGATAGCCGAGATTGACGCCGTAGACCAACGGGTCGATTTCGACCGTGCCGAGCTTGGCCCCGTCGAGGCTGGCATCGGTATCGATGTCGATATACCGAACGTCGATACCGAGCACCCAGTCGCGCAGCAGCGCGAAGTCGACGCCGATCTGCGCAGCGAGCCCGAAGCTGTCGTCGAGATCGAGGTCGGCGCCGCCGTCGATCTTCTCGTCGAAGAAAATCGTGTAATTGAGGCCGGCGCCGACATACGGATCGATGCCGGTCCCCGGCACGAAATGGTATTGCAGGGTGACGGTCGGCGGCAGGTGCTTGGTGCTGGCGATCTTGTCGCCGCCCAGCTCGATATCGTGCTTGAACGGAATCGAGCCGAGCACGTCGAGCACGAGGTTCGGCGTGAATGCGTAATCGAGGTTCAGGCTCAGCTGCGTTGCGCTGTCGACCGACAGGTCCGCGCCGCCGACCTCGAGACCGCTGTCGGATTTCGGATCGACGTTATGAACGCCAACGCGCACGGTCCAGGGGCCTTCGGCATTCGCGGCCGAAACGGCAAACAGGCTGGACACGGCGAGCGCGGTGCCGATGAAGGTTCTTGTGCTCATGTTGGGACTCCGCTGTTGATGACATCAGTCCGATGCGGAGCGCATTGTTCCCCCTGAGTCCCGGACGAACCTTGATACATGTCAATGCGATATACGATGCCCGGGCGCAGACATCAGATCGACGGCGCCCACCTCATGGCCGCTTCCTCGGCGCTGCATTGATGATGGCAAGCCCGTCGAACCATCGAGGGGCGCGGCACCCAGCTCTAATGCACCTTGCGTGACATCGCGCGGCGACGTTCGGCGTCGGGCATGGCCTTGGCCTTGCGCTTTTCAGGCCGCAACGGTCCCCGTTCCTTGCCTTTGGCAGCGGCCTGCTTCTTGGCTTCCATCGCTTCCTTGAGTACTTGCTGCAGGGGCTTGCGATTGGGTTTGTCACTCATGCTCGAAGGCTCGCAGCAGACAATAAGAAGCGGGACCAATATCCCCTACCCGGGGGATAGCATGTGACCATCGCAGATAGTAATGTGCACTAGTGTTCACGTGCCAGCCACGGAGCTCATCCGTAGGGAACGCGGCCTCGTTTGCTTCATCATCGCAAGTAGATTCAAGGTTACCTCACTATTGACCATCCCATGGAGGTTGTCAGTCATGATTGTCAGAATACTCATTGGGCTCACCCTTCTTTTCGGCTGTTTCCTGACAAACATCTCGGTTGCGAACGACACTGTAGCAGTCGTTAAAGTCGATTTTTCCATAATTCTTGATGATGGCGAGCAATGGTCGCCGACGCTCATTGTAAATTCAGGTGATACTGGCGAAATTTTGATCAAAAAAACCGCGGCTGACGGCACGATGGTCTTCTACAAGATGACGGTTTCAGCTAAGGCCGATGCGCCGGAGGATAGCCGGGGAGCAACCTTGTCGGTCCAGCTGGCACGCAGCATTCCGGCTGGGACTATGCGCACGCTATACGCTGCCGAACACTACGTGCCTTTTGGCACTTCGGTAACGGACGAGGGCGCAAAACTGAAGCCCGGAACAGCAACCGCCGTTTCTTTTTTTGTTAGCAAAATTAATGATCCGTCCGATATTCAAGATAGTGACGGTAGGTCGCTATCTGGACTACGGACGTCCGGTTGGACGGGAGGAGGAATCACAACTGATATGAAATGTAAGCCCTGCGCTGACGGAGTTAGCATCTGTTGCTCGAATGGATGCTGCTCCGACGCAGCGAATGGTTGCCCAATGGTTTGCGACTAACAGCACAATATGCGTTCCGGTTCGCCCCTAAACACTTGGACAAAAAAAAAGAAGCCGGCGCTCGATGACTTGAACGCCGGCCCCGGATAAGCGGTACTACAGACTGAGACGTCGAATGTCGCTGAGCAGCTTGACCAGATGGACGATGAAACGTGCGGCATAAGCGCCGTCGATCACGCGATGGTCGTAGGACAGCGACAAGGGCACCATCAACCGCGGCTGGAAGGCCTTGCCATCCCAGACCGGCTTCATCACGCCGCGTGACACGCCGAGAATGCCGACCTCGGGCGCGTTGACGATCGGCGTGAAATGGCTGCCGCCGATGCCGCCCAAGGAGCTGATCGAGAAGCAACCACCCTTCATCTCGTCGGGCTTGAGCTTGCCGTCCCGCGCCTTCTTCGCCAGTTCTCCGCTTTCGGTGGCCAGCGCGGCAATGCCCTTTTTGTCCGCATCGCGGATCACCGGCACGACCAGGCCATTCGGCGTGTCGGCGGCGAAACCGATGTGGCAGTACTTCTTGAGGATCAGCTTGTCGCCGTCCGGCGACAGCGAGCTGTTGAATTCCGGATAAGCCTGCATCGCGACCGCGCAGGCTTTGACGATGAACGGCAGCAGCGTCAGCTTGGGGCCACCCGCCTTGACCAGATCCTCGCTCGCCGCCTTGCGAAAGGCTTCGAGCTCGGTAATGTCGGCCTCGTCGGTCTGGGTGACGTGCGGCACATTGACCCAACTGCGGTGCAGATAGCTCGCGGACAGCTTGCGAATGCGCGACAGCGGCTTTTCCTCGATGTCGCCGAACTTCGAGAAGTCCTGCGCGGGGATCGGCGGAATACCGGACGTTACGGGACCCGGGACCTGGGACCCGGGTCCCGGACTTGCAAGCTGTGTCTTGACGAAGCCCTGCACGTCTTCGAAAAGGATGCGGCCGTTGTTGCCGGCGCCCTGGACCTGCGTCAGGTCCACGCCGAGCTCGCGCGCGTATTTGCGCACCGCCGGTGAGGCGTGCGGCAACATGCCGGGCTTGGCCTCGGGCTTGAATTCGCCGACCGGCGTCACCGGACTGCGGTCTCCATGGGATTCGGTCGAGGCGTCCGCCGCCGGCTGTGCCGCAGCCTCGCTTTTCTTCGGTTCCGGCTTGGACGCCGGCTCGGCTTCGGCTTCCGGTTCAGCCTCAGGCTCGGCATCGGCGCCGCCGGCGGTTTCGATGACGCAGATTTCGTCGCCCTCCGAAACCTTGTCGCCTTCCTTGACCTTGAGACTCTTGACCACGCCGGCTTCGGGCGCCGGTACGTCCATCGTCGCCTTGTCGGATTCGAGCGTCATCAGCGACTGCTCTTTTTCGACGGTGTCGCCTTCGGAGACCAGAACCTCGATCACCGGCACGCCGTCAAAGTCACCGATGTCCGGCACCTTCACGCTCAAGGAGCCGCCGCCTGAAGCCTTCTTCTTGGGCGCGGGCTTGGCAGGCTTGGTCGTGTCGGGCTCTGGTTCAGGCGCCGCTTCCGGCTTGGGCGCTTCTTCGGCCTCGGGTTCGGCCGGCTTTTGTTCCGGCGCCGCCTTGGATTCCTGATCCTTGTGGCCAGACGGTTCGGCGTCGCCAGCTTCGGACTCGATCTGGCAGACCAGGTCGCCTTCCTTGACCTTGTCGCCGACCTTGATCTTGAAGCCCTGGACTACACCCGCGGCCGGCGAAGGCACTTCCATCGTGGCCTTGTCGGATTCGAGCGTCATCAGGGGCGTATCGACTTCGACCGTGTCGCCGTCGCTGACCAGCACTTCGATGACGGGGACGTCGTCGAAATCGCCGATATCGGGGATGCGGACCTCGGAAGCTGCCATGGCTTACACCGTCAGGGGATTGGGTTTGCTCGGCTTGATGCCGAAGATCTTGATCGCCTGGGCGACCGTCTCGGCTTCGATCTTAGCCTCCGCGGCCAATGCCTGTAGCGCGCGCACCGTGACCCAGCGACGGTCGATTTCGAAAAAGTCGCGCAAACGCGGACGGGTATCGGAGCGGCCGAAGCCGTCGGTCCCCAGCGTGTAGTACGCCCGCGACACGTACGGCCGAATCTGCTCGGCATAGGCGCGCACATAGTCGGACACGGCCACCGCCGGTCCCTTGTGCTTGCCCATCACGGTGTCGACGTAGGACTTCTTCGGCTTGGCTTCCGGATGCAGCAGATTCCAGCGATCCACATCCACACCGTCACGCGCGAGTTCGTTGAAGCTGGTCACGCTCCACACATCGGCGGTCACGCCGAACTCTTCCTCCAGCAGTTCGGCGGCACCGAGCGCCTCGCTGAGTATCGTGCCGCTGCCCATCAGCTGCACATGCGCCTTGCCGGGCTTGGGATGCTTGCGCAGCAGGTACAGGCCGCGGACGATGCCGTCCTCCACGCCGTCCGGCATTTCCGGGTGATGGTAGTTCTCGTTGTTGAGCGTGAGGTAGTAGTAGTGATCCTTGTTCTCGGCGTACATCTCCTGCATGCCGTGCCGCATGATCGTGACCAGTTCGTAGGCATAGGCCGGGTCGTACGAACGGCAGTTGGGGATCGTGCTCGAATAGATATGGCTGTGCCCGTCCTCATGCTGCAGACCTTCGCCGTTGAGCGTGGTGCGTCCGGCGGTGGCACCCAGCAGAAAGCCGCGCGCGCGCGAGTCGCCGGCCGCCCAGGCCAGATCGCCGATGCGCTGAAAGCCGAACATCGAGTAGAAGATGTAGAACGGCATCAGCGCCACGCCGTGATTCGCGTAGCTGGTGGCGGCGGCGATCCAGGACGACATCGACCCCGCTTCGGTAATGCCTTCCTCCAGGATCTGGCCCTTGATGTCTTCCTTGTAATAGGCGAGCTGGCCGGCGTCCTCGGGACTGTATTTCTGGCCCACCGGCGAATAGATGCCGAGCTGGCGGAACATGCCCTCCATGCCGAAGGTGCGGCCCTCGTCCGGAATGATCGGCACCACACGCGGGCCGATCTTCTTGTCGCGCGTCAGGATCTGCAGGAACTGCACGAAGGCCATGGTCGTGCTGATCTCGCGCTCGCCGGTGTCCTTGAGCAGTCGCTCGAAGGTCTTGAGCGGCGGGATTTCCAGCGGCTCCTCGACGACCCGGCGCTGCGGCAGAAAGCCGCCCAGTGCTTCACGCCGCTTCTTGAGGTATTGAATTTCCTCGGAGTCTTCGGCCGGCCGGTAGAACGGGGTGTTCGCGATCTCCTCGTCGGACACCGGAATCCGGAAGCGGTCGCGGAACACCTTGAGCGCCTCCTCGCCCATCTTCTTCTGCGAGTGCGTGATGTTCTGGCCCTCGCCGGCCTCGCCCATGCCGTAACCTTTCACGGTCTTGGCGAGAATCACGGTGGGCCGGCCATTGGCATTGTTCACGGCGCGGTGGTAGGCCGCGTAGATCTTGTGCGGATCGTGGCCGCCGCGGTTGAGGCGCGCAATGTCCTCGTCAGACATCGAGCTGACGAGCTTCTTGAGTTCCTCGAATTTTCCGAAGAAGTGCTCGCGCGTGAACTTGCCGCCCTTGGCCTTGTAGGCCTGGTATTCGCCGTCCACGGTTTCCTCGAAGGCCTGCAACAGCTTGCCGGAGGTATCGGCTGCGATCAGCGGGTCCCAGGCGGCACCCCAGACCAGCTTGATCACGTTCCATCCGGCGCCACGGAACACGCCTTCGAGTTCCTGGATGATCTTGCCGTTGCCGCGCACCGGGCCATCCAGGCGCTGCAAATTGCAGTTGACGACGAACACCAGGTTGTCGAGCCCTTCGCGCGCGGCGATGTCGATCGCGCCCAGGGATTCGGGCTCGTCCATCTCGCCGTCGCCGCAGAAGGTCCAGACCTTGCGACCGGCGGTATCGGCCAGGCCGCGGTTGTGCAGGTACTTCATCAGGCGCGCCTGGTAGATCGACATGATCGGGCCCAGGCCCATGCTCACGGTCGGAAACTGCCAGAAATCGGGCATCAGCCAGGGGTGCGGATAGGAGGAGACGCCCTTGCCTTCCGACTCATAACGGAAATTCTGGAGCTGTTCCTCACTGAGACGGCCTTCCAGGAAGGCGCGCGCATAAATGCCGGGCGTGACGTGACCCTGCACGTAGACCAGATCCGCACCGTCGGCGTGATCCGGCCCTTTCCAGAAGTGGTTGAAGCCGACGTCATACAGCGTGGCCGACGAGGCGAAGCTGGCGATGTGTCCGCCGATGCCGGAGTGCTCGCGGTTGGCGTTGACCACCATGGCGGTCGCGTTCCAGCGGATGATCGAACGTATGCGCCACTCGATCGCATGATCGCCCGGGGACTTCTCCTCCAGGTGCGGCGGAATCGTGTTGATGTAGGCGGTGTTGGCCGAATACGGGATATAGGCGCCGGAACGCCGGGATTTCTCGATCAGGGCCTCCAGCAGGAAATGCGCCCGTTCCGGGCCTTCGCGCTGAATGACGGCGTTGAGGGCGTCCAGCCATTCGCCGGTTTCCCCTGGGTCGCTGTCCTGCTGTGGGTCGCGTACTTCGTCGGTCACCTTGTGCTCCTCGATCATGGCTGCGCCCCTTGAACGCGCCGCGCGCATCGGCTGCCGAGTTTGGACAGCGGCACACCCATACGTCCAATATATATAAAGACTTGAATCGATACTTATAAAATATGCGAATCGAACTTCGGCACCTGCGCTACTTTGTAGCAGTGGCCGATGAATGCCACTTTACGCGCGCCGCGGAACGGCTCGGCATCGGCCAGCCGCCGTTGTCCCAGCAGATTCAGATACTGGAACGGGAAATCGGCACGCCGCTGTTCAAGAGACTGCCGCGCGGGGTGTCGCTGACCGATGCCGGCAAGTCTCTGCTGGTCGATGCGCGCGCGATCCTCGGCGATGTCACCCGGGCCGGCGACCATGCGCGCCGCGCGGCCCGTGGTGAACTGGGCCGGGTGCGGATCGGCATGATCAACTCGGCGCCGTTTCACCCCTTCGTTCCGCGCGTGATCCGAGAGTTCGGCCTGCGCTATCCGAAGGTGGCGCTGTCGCTGGAAGAAAAGAGCACACCGGCGCTGGCGGCGGCCGTGCTCGACGAGCAGGTCGACGTTGCTTTCGTCCGGCCGCCGCTGGGCGAGGAGTTGCGGCTCGTGGTGCAACCGCTGTTCGACGAGGAAGTGCTGATTGCGCTGCCGCAGGGGCACCCCCTCACGGAATATCTGTCACTGCCGCTGGACGCCCTGGCCGCAGAGCCTTTCGTGCTGTTTCCGCGCCCGGTCGGCGCCGGCTTCTACGACGACATCATCTCGGCCTGCCAGCGTGCGGGCTTTTCGCCACACATCGTGCAGGAGACTTCGCAGATCACCTCGATCGTGAATCTGGTGGCGGCCGGCCTCGGCGTTTCGGTGGTGCCGGCGTCGATGCAGCAGGTGCACTCCGAGGGTGTGACCTATCGTTCGATCTTCGGCGACGATCTCAAGGCGCGCATGTGCCTGATCCATCGACGCGACGAGCACGAGTCGGTGATCATTGCGAATCTGCTGTCGGTGATCGACGAGGTGCGATAGACCGGCCCGCACGACTGAGGCGGGAGCGCCAGGGCGCGCTCCCGCCGGTTCCGCTCAGACCCGAAGTCTGCGTTGACGTCCCGCGGCGGCGAAGCCCAGCAGCGCGAGCATTCCCCAGCCCAGCGCGCCGCCGTCGTCGTCATCATCATCGTCGTCTTGGTCCTCATCGCCCTCGTCCGCAGCCGCGGTCGTCAGCTCGAAGCTGCCGCTGCTGTCGCCCAGGTTCAGTGTCACCGTCCGGGTCTCGCCGGGCGTCGACGACGCAATCGCACGCAGTTGCACGCGATCGCCGGCCTGGGCCGTGCCGGCCGCGGTACTGAAAGCGCTACCGTTGAGGCTGTACTGCCCGCCGCTGACTTCCAGCGGCAGGCTGAGCTCGAAGCCGCTCAACGTGAGGCTCGGTGAGGTCACCTGCGCACCAGCCTGCGCATTCGGCACGGCTCCGAAGTCGAAGTCGTCCGGTTCGGCATCGAAGCTGATGCGCATCAGGGTCGGGTCGTGGTCGCTGATCTGGTCGACGAACTGCGCGTTGACGTGCACCACATCGAACTCGGTGCGATCCAGCAGGGCTTCGCTGACCAGGGCGTGATCCAGAGTCTGCGAATTGCCATCGAACACGTAGCTATAGCGCTCCTGCGGCGCCAGCAGTTCGTCGATCAGATCGAACAGGACCGGCGTATCGCCACCGCGAAGGATGGACAGCGGCGGCAGGAAGCTGAATTCGTTGAGGTCGCCGACCACGACGATCTGCGCGTTGCCATCGACCGCCAGCACCGAATCGACGAAGTCGTTGACGACCTGCGCCTGTGCCTCGCGCTCAGCCTGGCCACCGTTCTCGAACGGCTGCTCGGCACCGAACTGGTAGCCGCTGCCGCCCTTGGAGGACCAGTGGTTGTTGATCAGCAGCAGTCGCTGCCCCTTGAAATCGAACAGCGCGGCGAGCGGCTTGCGCGTGGACGCCCAGGCCGTATTGCCGGGATCGACCCGCCCCGGACTCAGACTCAGCGCCAGCGCGCCGGCGTCTTCGGTGGCTTCGGTGCCGGTGGTGGAGTCGCCTGCACCCTGCACACCGTCGACCAGACTGACGCGAGACGCATCGTAGAGATAGGCCACACGGATATTGCCGCCCGGCAGTCCGCCATCCTGCCCGTCCACCGGCGTGATCTCGATGAAGCTGTAGTCCGGGCCCCCGGCATCAGCAATCGCCACGCTCAGCGTCGCGAGCGTTTCGTCGCCGGCAACCACACCGTCATCCGTGCAGCCGCTGTTGTCCTGCACTTCCTGCACGGCAAGGATATCCGGCGCACCGAGATGCGTGACGATCTGATCGGCGATCGCCGCAAACTTGCCGTCCGCGATGTCGGCGTCCGGACAGCCGCTGGCGCCGGGGTTGGGATCGTCGTCGTTCGGGTCGAGGTTCTCGACGTTGTAGCTGCCGATGGTGAGGCCACCGACATCCGCGCTCAGTGTCGTGGTCTCGCGTTCCAGCGTGCCGGGGCTGATCTCGCCCAGCGCCGTGGTGAGCACTTCGAAATAGCCGAAACCATACGAGAACACGCCATCGACGCTGGCAATGCGGTCGCCGGGCTGCGCATCCGCCGGCGGTTCGAGGCCGAGTCCGGCGTCGATCTGGATACGTTCCGGGTTGTAGTCGACGACGCCCTCGCCATTGTCGGTCTGGGTCAGGCCGCCGCGCGCGTTGATGCCGCTGGCGCCTGCGCCGCCGTCGGCAACCACCCACACTTCGCCATACTGATTGGTCGGCGCAATCACCAGCGCGTCGTCGATGTGCACCAGCATGCCTTCCAGGCTTTCATAGAAGTCGATGCCGTCCTGTTCGGGGTCGTAAGTGGTCTCCGATGCGACCTCGACCGAACCTTGGGTATCGTCGTCGATGATCGTATTCGGCGGCAGGCGCCCCGCCGCACCGAGCACGGTCGGCGTCACCGCCATCCCGTCGAACAGCGCCGATCCGGCGACCACCATCGGTGAGCTCAGTTCGGTGATGCTGAGATTGCCGGAGCTGTTGCCGCCCGGACGATATTCGTCCACCGTGGCGGTCACGGTCACGGCATCGCCGACCGCAACGCCCGGCGCGGCGGCGGTATAGACGTAGATTCCGTCCGAGGTCGCGAGATCGTCATCGCCTTGCGGATCCTGCAGATAAAAGCCCGACCCGCCGACGGCGGTGACAATGCCCTGCGTCACGACCGAAGTCCCGTCCGCCGCGGACAGATGCGAGGCCCCCTGAATCTCGAAGATGCGCAGGGCGCTCGCGTCCGGCGTCTCGCCGCCTTCGCAGGCGTCCACGCCGGGGCATCCGAGCCCGTCGAAGCTGTTCTGCGCGAAGCCGGCCCATTCGACGCTCGGATCGAAGGCGTCGGAGGCGTCGCTGTCGCCGCTGGAGACGCTCGGCAGGCGTCTCAGCGTATTGTCCGCGGTGCTGGTATCACCGCTGCCCCATTCGCTGCCGGGATCGACGCCGATCTGGCCAATGGCATCGACGACGGCGCCCGATTCACCACCGCTGCGCAGAACGAAGGCATCGTCACCATTGAAATTGACGGTGCCGCTTTGCAGGCCGCAGACATCGAGAATGGCGCCATCGGCACCCGAATTGCAGACCACGAGCGTCTCGCCGGCCGCCAGCGTGCCGGACAGATCCTCGGCGCTGGTGATGTCGGCACTACCGTTGGAATACAGCTCGATGCGATAGCCGGCCGCGCCGAGATCCACACTCTCGCTGCCGGCGTTGTGGATTTCCACGGCCTTGTTGTAGCTGGAACCTTCGACGTATTCGCTGAACAGCACATCGGCGAAAACGGACGGACTGGCGGATACCAGAGCGGCCAGCAGCAAGCCGCGCACGCGCGCATCGAGCATGGGGAACTCCACGGATTTTCGGGGGGCTACGAGTCTAAGTCGAGCATGTTGCATGCCGACTTCGCGTGGATGTCACGACGATTAAGCCGACCTCGGGAAGACCCCAGGTGCTCTTCTGGGGCCGATCGCTACGCCGGTACGTAGTGATCGATCAGCAACACCGTGAACAGTGCCATCAGATAGACGATGGAATAGCCGAAGGTCTTCATCGGCAGGCCCGGTTTCGGCGCGAACTTGAGCATCACCGCGTAGTAGAGAAACACGCCACCGAGTACCAGCGCGCCGACCAGATAAAGCGGGCCGGACATCCCGCTGACATACGGCAACAGCGTGGTCCCGATCAGCAGCAAGGTGTACAGCAGGACCTGAGTGCGGGTGTATTCCACGCCATGCGTGACCGGCAGCATCGGAATACCCACCTTGGCGTATTCCTCGCGTCGCTCGATGGCCAGCGCCCAGAAGTGCGGCGGCGTCCACACGAAAATGATCAGAAACAGCAGCAGCGAATGCGGATCCAGGGTGCCGGTCACGGCCACCCAGCCGAGCACCGGCGGCGCGGCGCCGGCGGCCCCGCCGATGACGATGTTCTGCGGCGTGGCGCGTTTCAGGTAAAGCGTATAGACGCCGGCATAGCCGATCAGCGTGACCAGGGTCAGCCAGGCGGTCAGCGGATTGACCCAGCTGGCCAGAATCGCGAACCCGGCGGCCCCGATGACGGTGGCGAACAGCGCCGACTCGGTCATCGTCAGCGTGCCGGTGACCAACGGGCGGCCGCAGGTACGCGCCATGCGCGCATCGACGTGGCGGTCCAGCATTTGATTGATCGCCGCGGCCGACGAAGCCATCAGGCCGATGCCGAGCGTACCCAGCAGCAGCGCGTCCAGCGGCACCATGCCCGGCGTGGCCAGAAACATGCCGACGATCGCGGTGAACACGATCAGCATCACCACGCGCGGCTTGCACAGCTCGTAGTACTCGCGCAGCCGTGCACGCGGCGTGATTCGGTTGAGGGTGCTTGCGCCTGTATTCATGGTTTTTGTCTGCCCGCGTCCCGGGCGAAGAAGTTCAGCGCCACTGTGACCAGCAGCAGGATCGCGGCCCCGGCATTATGCGCCGTTGCCAATCCCAGGGGCAGGTGCAGCATCACGATACTGATACCGATCGTCAGCTGCAGCAGCACCGCCGCGAGTACCAGCGCACCGAGGCGACGCCAGCGTCCGCTGCCGCGAAGCAGCAGAAACAGGGCCAGCAGCGCAAATGCCAGCGCGACGATCACTGCGCCGACTCGATGGATGAAATGAATGGTGACGCGCTGGCGGTTGTCGAGCACGCCGTATTCATAGTTGATGCCGAGGCCGTGCCACAGCGTGAAGGCACCCTTGAGATCCAGTTCGGGCAGCATCTTGAGCTGGCAGGTCGGGAAATCGGGGCAGGCCAGCGCCGCGTAGTTGGTGCTGGTCCAGCCGCCCAGAAAGATTTGGCAGGCGAGGACCACCAGGGCGACAGCCGCGAACGTCCTCAAGCCTTTCGGCGGGAGCGCATCTCCGGGTCCCGGGTCCCGGGTCCCCGGTCCCGGCCGTACCGACAGACGCAGCCATAACAGCAGCGCCAGCGTCGTCATGCCGCCGATGAGGTGCCCGGTGACGACCAGCGGCTTGAGCAACCAGGTGACGGTCCACATGCCGAGCAGGCCCTGGAATATCACCAACGCAACCAGCGCCAGTGGCAGCACACGCGGAATACCCGGCTTGCGCCGCAACAGGCTGATCGCTGCCAACGCCACGATCAGCAAGCCAAGCGTGGAGGCGAAATAGCGATGGACCATTTCCTTCCAGGCCTTGTGCGCCTCGACCGGACGGTCCGGGAAGCGTGCTTCGGCGGCCTGCACCTCATGGTCGGCGTCCGGCACGGTGATGTGCCCGTAGCAGCCGGGCCAGTCCGGGCAACCCAGGCCGGCGTCGGAAAGGCGCACGAAGGCACCCAGCACCACCACACAGAAGCACAGCAGCAGGGCCAGACTGTTGATACGGCGAAACCAGATCATCTCTAAAGTCCGTACTCCGGCAACAGGCCTCAGCCCATTTGGGAAATGCGCAACAGATGCTTGAGATCCTTCTGCAGGCCCTTGGGCTCCACGTCCTGCGGGTAGCTCATCATCCAGTTGCCGATCGGATCGAGCAGATACAAGACATCGTCGCCGCGATCGGCGAAGAACGCGCGAAACTGCTCCAGCGGATCGGCGAGGATCACCAGATCGGGATGAAGCTCCGCCAGCTGCTCACGCATGCGCTCGGCCGCCACCGGTGTTTCGGCAATCAGAATTCGGCGCAGCCGCTCCTCATCCTTGTTCAGCGTGGTGCGAACCTGCCGCGTCAGGTACAGACGCTCGGTACAGGCCTCGTCGCAGCTTGCGCCGGTGCGCTGCACCAGCGTCCAGCGGCCATAGAACACTTCAAGATCGGCCGCCAGGCCGTCGGCGGTGGTCAGCGGCAGCTTGTCCGGCAGCGGACGCGCCGGCTCCACCAGAGTGCCGTAGTTGGTGGTGCCCTCGGGTCGCAGTCCCGGCAGGAAGAAGTAGAGCAGCAGGGCCGCGACCACCGGGGCTGCGAACAGGCCGACCAGCAGCAGGAACTGACGACGACCGCGGGCTTGATCACTGGAGTCTTTCATGGCTTTCGTTTCAGGTTCAGGACCACAAACAGTCCAAACAGGGTGGCGCTGAACGTAAACCATTGCAGCGCGTAGCCGAGATGTCGCTCGGGTCCGATATCAACCACATTCCACTCGCGCCGAAAACCGCCCTCGGCCTCCGGTGCCAGCCACAGCAGGCCATCGGCGAGCGGTGCGTCGAACAGGCAGCGCAGTTCCTCGAACCGCGGATACTGCACGACCGGCGTCGCGTTCGGCTCGCACAACCGGTTCTCTACGTGCAGCGCCGATTCCGGCAGTTCGCGCCAATATCCGCGAAGGCGCAGCGCTGAGCTCGGCACCGGCGCGGCCGGGCGCTCGTCACGCGAACGCGGCGCGGCCAACCAACCGCGGTCGACCAGCACGATTCCGCTACCGTCATCGAGCACCAGCGGCGTCCAGACGTGATAACCCGCCACGCCCTGATCCACCTGATTGTCGAGCCAAAGCTGTTGGTCCGGCAGGTAGTGTCCACTCACGGTCACCACCAACGGGTGCGTAGCCGACGGCGCCGGTGTATCGACCCGCAGAACCTGGGCCGGGCGATCAGCGAGCGTGCGATATTGCTCGATCATCGCCCGCTTCTCGTCGGCACGCCGCAGCTGCCAGAAACCCGCGGACAGCATGGCGACACATCCGAACACCGTCACGAGCACGATCCAGGCGCGCGGCCGAAAGCTCACTGCCATCGGCACGCCCCGGCACCGGAGCGAGTGCTGGGCTCCCGAGATAGAATGGACGGCTTCCCCGCCACCGGAAGCCCCATGCTGCCCAAGTTGATCATCATCGCGTTTCTGCTCGCGATCGTCGCGTCACTCGCTTCGGGGATGTTCTTCCTGATCCGCGACCCGAGTAACCGCAAGCGCACGGTCAACGCCTTGACGGTGCGGATCAGCCTGTCGCTGTTGCTGATCGTCTTTTTGGTGCTCGCGTACTTCATGGGCTGGATCCAGCCCCACGGCATCGTCGACTGAATCCACCGCTCACGAGCCGGTACGGGCAGTCACCCGCCCTCCCGGTTCGTCGAAATGAGGCGTGGCTACAAGATATAGACGAAGACAAACAGTCCGACCCACACCACATCCACGAAATGCCAGTACCAGGCCACGCCTTCGAATCCGAAGTGCGAATCCGGTTTGAAGTGGCCTTTCATCAGGCGCAAGGTGATCACGATCAACATGAACGTGCCGAGCGTGACGTGCATGCCGTGGAAGCCGGTCAGCATGAAGAAGGTGGAACCGTAGATGCCGCTACCGAGCGTGAGATTCAGTTCATGATAGGCGTGGATGTACTCCTCGGCCTGGAAATACAGGAACGTGGCGCCCAGCGCGACCGTTGCCCACATGAAAATGATGCACTTGAGGCGCTTGGCATCCTTGAGCGCGTGATGTGCAATCGTGATCGTGACGCCTGAGGACAGCAACAACAGCGTGTTGATGAACGGCAGACCCCAGGCCGAGACCGTTTCGAAGTCGCCGCCGATCTCGCCGGGGCCGTTGGTCGGCCAGGTGTTCTCGAAGTCCGGCCACAACAGCAGATTGGTCGACAGTTTTTCGCCGGCGCCGCCCAGCCACGGCAGCGCCATGTGGCGTGCGTAGAACAGCGCGCCGAAGAAGGCGGCAAAGAACATCACCTCGCTGAAGATGAACCAGCCCATGCCCCAGCGATAGGTCATGTCGACCTGGGCGCCATACTTGCCGGTCTCGCTCTCCGAGACGACATCCCGGAACCACATGAAGATGATTGCGACGGCAATCACCACACCGGCGATCAGCGGGACCGTCGTGAACGCCTTGCCTTCGAGCAGATGCGAAACGCCCAGCAGCGTGGCGGCCAGGCCTACCGTCAACAGAAACGGCCACACGCTGGGCGCGGGCACAAAATAGGGTTGCTTCGAATCAGTCGCGTGCGTCGCCATGGTCCAGTCCCGTTATCGCGCTTGCGCGCGTTGCGTCATTCCAGTTTCTGCCGGATCGACGTCGATCCGGCTGCGGCGTTCCGGCCCTCAGCCCGAGGATCGGAGCGCCTGTGCGATGAAGATACCGGCGTAGAACAGCAGCGCCAGTCCCAGCAGCAGCAGAGCCGTGCGGATATTGCGTCGGCGTTGTTGCTTGTCACCCATTACCACTCGATCGCTGTTCAAGTTCGCGTTCAGTGCGCGGCCTGGGTTTCGGCGTCGTCGATCTTCGGCGGCACCTCGAAGGTGTGGTACGGCGCCGGCGACGCCACGGTCCATTCCAGACCATGTGCGCCTTCCCAGGCGCGCGCCTTGGCCTTCTCACCCTTACGCGCCATGCAGCGCAGGATGTTGCCGATGAACAGGAACTGCGCGAAGAAGAAGCCGAACGCGCCGATCGTGGAAATCTGGTTGAAGTCGGTGAACTGCACCGCGTAGTCCGGGATGCGGCGCGGCATGCCGGCCAGACCGACGAAGTGCTGCGGGAAGAACGTGACATTGATGAAGATCGCAGACAGCCAGAAATGCAACTTGCCGAGCTTCTCGTTGTACATGTGCCCGGTCCACTTGGGGATCCAGTAGTAGATCGCCGCGATCACCGAGAACACCGCACCCGGCACCAGCACGTAATGGAAATGCGCGACCACGAAATAGGTGTCGTGGTACTGGAAGTCCGCCGGCGCGATCGCCAGCATCAGGCCGGAAAAGCCACCGATGGTGAACAGGAACACGAAGGCCACCGCGAACAGCATCGGGGTCTCGAAGGTCATCGAGCCCTTCCACATCGTCGCGATCCAGTTGAACACCTTCACGCCGGTGGGCACCGCGATCAGCATGGTGCTGAACATGAAGAACAGCTCGCCGGTCAGCGGCATGCCCACGGTGAACATGTGGTGCGCCCAGACGATGAACGACAGGAAGGCGATCGAGGCCGTGGCGTACACCATCGAGTCATAGCCGAACAGCGGCTTGCGCGCGAAGGTCGGGATGATCGTCGAAACCACGCCGAAGGCCGGCAGGATCAGGATGTAGACCTCGGGATGGCCGAAGAACCAGAAGATGTGCTGGAACATCACCGGGTCGCCGCCGCCGGCGGCGTCGAAGAAGGTGGTGCCGAAATACTTGTCGGTGAGCAGCATCGTCACCGCGCCGGCCAGGACCGGCATGGTCGCGATCAGCAGATAGGCGGTGATCAGCCAGGTCCACACGAACAGCGGCATCTTCAGCAGGGTCATGCCCGGCGCACGCATGTTCAGGATCGTGACCACGACGTTGATCGCGCCGGTGATCGACGAAATGCCCATCAAGTGGATCGAGAAGATCAGCAGCGGAAATGCCGCGCCGGTCTGCAGCACCAGCGGCGGATACATGGTCCAGCCGCCCGCGGGTGCACCGCCACCGATGAACAGGGTCGACAGCAGCAGCGCGAAGGCGAACGGCAGCAACCAGAAGCCCCAGTTGTTGACACGCGGTAGCGCCAGATCGCCGGCACCGACCATCATTGGCACCATCCAGTTCGCCAAGCCGGTGAACGCCGGCATCAGACCGCCGAAGATCATGACCAGGGCGTGCATGGTGGTCATGGAGTTGAAGAACTCGGGGTGCACGAACTGCAGGCCCGGTTCGAACAGCTCGGCGCGGATCACCAGCGACATCAAGCCGCCGATGAAGAACATCAGCATGCTGAAGCACAGGTACAGCGTGCCCAGATCCTTGTGGTTGGTCGTCTTGACCCAGCGCATGAGCCCGGGGGGCGGACCGTGATGCTCGTGGTCGTGATCGTGCGCGTGTTCGTGTGCCATGGCTTGGATACTCCTGAAGCTTTCGCCCAAAACGACTGAAAAGTTTCGACTCAGCGGGCCGCGGCAACCTGGGCCGGCTGGACCACACCGGCGTCGTTGCCCCATGAATTGCGGGTATAGGTAATCGCCGCCGCGATGTCCTTGTCGGACAGATAGGCGAACGGCGGCATCGCATTCTTGCCCTTGAGCACCTGGGCAATCTGTGGATCGACAGGCCCGGTGACCACGGCACTGCCGTGCAGCGACGGGAAGGTCGGCGGCAGACCGCTGCCGTCCGCCTGATGGCAGGCCGAGCAATTCGCCTGGTACGCGTTCTTGCCGGCCTCCATCAAGGCATCCTTGGACAGCTCGTCGCTGGCTGCGGCGGCCGGTGCTTCGGCTTCCTGCTCGCCCGCATCGCTGGCCGCGGCGGATTCGGCTGCCGCGAGTTCGGTCGGTGCCGCGGCGGCCGGCTGCGATACCTCATCGCCGCCCTTCTGCTGCGCCAGCCATTGCTCGTACTCGTCCTGCGGCAGCGCCTCGACCACGATCGGCATGAATCCGTGATCCCGGCCGCAAAGTTCGGCGCACTGACCGCGATAGATGCCGGGCTCGTCGATCCGCGCCCACATCTCGTTGACGTAACCCGGAATCGCGTCTTTCTTCCATCCCAGAGCCGGCACCCACCAGGCGTGAATCACGTCCGCGGAGGTCATCTGGAAGCGGATCTTCTGGCCCACCGGCAGGACCAGCGGCTTGTCGACATTGAGCAGATAGTTCTCGACGCTGGCCGGATCGATGCCGGAATCGAGCTGACGCGCCGCGTTGGAAGCTTCGTCGAGGCGGCTGTAGAAACTTACGCCCTCGCCGACGTAGTCATAACCCCACAGCCATTGATAACCCGTGATCTTGATGGTCATGTCCGAATTGCTGGTGTCGGACATCTTGACCAGCGTGCCGGTGGCCGGGATCGCCATACCGATCAGCACCACGAACGGAAGCACCGTCCAGATGATTTCGACCAGCGTCGATTCGTGGAAGGTGGCCGGCTTGGGGTGACGCGAGCGGCGATGCGCGAACACCGAATAGAACATCGCGCCGAACACGACCAGCCCGATCACGCAGCAGACGTAGAAGATCGTCATGTGCAGCGTATGCACGCTGCGGCTGATTTCGGTCACACCGACCGGCATGTTCCACTTGGCTTGCGCCGCCGCCGGGGTCTCGGCCCAGGCCGGCACACTGGCAGCCAAGCTGGCGAGCATGAGGCCCGCAACCGTCATCAGCTTCTTCAACAGCATTTCGCCCGTCTCCAACGTTTAAGTTTCGGCCGGCACCGTGCCGGCAGCCTCGGCGGAGCAGTGCTCCCAACCGGGACGTAGCAATTCCTTCAAGCGCTTCTGCAGCGCCACTTTTTCCTCTTCGATCAGGCAACGCCCAATCTCGATGCGTTGCGGCCCACTGCTCAGCAGCAGACGGCGCGACTCGTTCGCAGTGGCCCCCGGTTCCAGCAAGGCTCTCGTCGAACCGCGTGGCAGATCACAAACCGACTGCATACCGCGCCCCAACATGCCGAGTTCCACGCGCAAACGGTCATTCTCGAATCGCAATACCTCGCGATAGGCGTTTCGACGAATGCTGATCCACAACGCAGCCCCGAGCCCCGCCAGCTCCAGCCCAGCCCATGGCAGTACCGGCCAGAAGCCTCGCCAAGCCAGAAATCCGGCGATACCCAGACTCACCGTGCTGATTCCGGCCATGACGCACACTGCCTGAGGACCGCTCAACGACGCGTTGGGGCCGATCACCAGACGTGTTCGTGCGGGAATGGCGGAGTCCACTTCGCTCGGAAGGTCAGGATAAAGCCCGCGGATTGTAGTGCACCGGGGATTGCGTGCGCAAAGCCAAGGCGACCGTTCTGTGGCCGATCAGCGCCCTGACGCCGGAACTTCCAGCGATTGCAGCGTTGACTCGATGAAATGATCCGCTGCCTCGGCGGGCGTCGACAGCGCTGGCAGCGTCGCCAACAACGGCGCCTGAAGCCGGCGCCGCAAACTTTCGACGATATCCGCCTCTCGATCCGCCGGCGGCGGCAGACCGTTCGCGACCCAGCCCACACAGCGGGTTTGGGCCGCGATCGATTGCACGCTCAGCAAGGCGTGATTGATGCAGCCCAGACGGATACCCACCACCATCAGCACGGGCCAGGCATTCGCGCCGATCCAGTCGGCAAAGGTCCAGTTCTCGCCCAGCGGCACTTGCCAGCCACCGGCGCCCTCGACGATCACCAGATCGTGCGTTTCACGCAGCGCGGCAACATCTTGCGTCAGACGCGCGCGATCGATGTGAACATCGTCGTCGGCGGCGGCAAGATGCGGCGCGATCGGGTCGGCAAAGGCGTAGGGGTTGATTCGCTCGTACGGCAATGGGGTTCCGGACGCCGCCATCAGTGCCAGCGCATCCTCGTTGCGCAAGCCCTCCGGCGTGGCTTCGCTGCCGCTGGCCACCGGCTTGTAGCCGACGACGCTCAGCCCCCGGGAGCGTGCGTGCTGAATCAGGGCGCAGGCGGCGAAGGTCTTGCCCACGCCGGTGTCGGTTCCGGTGACCGCAATGACGTGTCCGAGCGGCATCTCAGGCCGGCTCGGACTCGGAACCCACGGCCTCCCAGACCTCGCCGAGCGCATTGAGCAAACCGTCGACCTGCGCCGGTCGATGTGCAGCGGACAAGGTGATGCGCAGCCGCGAGGTGCCGCGCGGCACCGTCGGCGGGCGAATCGCCGCGACCCAGTAACCACGCTCGAACAGGCCGCGGCTCATCGCAAGGGTTCGCGCCTCATCGCCCGTCAACAACGGCTGGATCGCGGTGCTGGACATTTCTCCGGCCTGCCCCAGCGGGAGTCCGCAGCGCCGGGCACCGTCGACGAACTGCCGGATATTGGCGTGCAGACGCTGGCGATGTTCGGGCTCCTCGCGCGCGATCCGCAAACCGGCATGCGCGGCCGCAGCGACAGCGGGCGGCGGCGCCGTGGAAAAGATCCAGCTGCGTGCGCGTTGCACCAGATACTCGATCAGATCCTCGTCGCCGGCGACGAAGGCGCCGGCGGCGCCGATCGCCTTGCCGAGCGTGGCCACATAGATGTCGGGGATCGAATCCGAAGACATTTCGACGGCACCGCGCCCGTGCTCGCCGAGCACACCGAATCCATGTGCGTCGTCGATCATCAGCGGCGCATCGAATCGGCGGCCCAGGCGGCGCAGGGCCGGTAGCTCGGCGATATCGCCATCCATGCTGAACAGGCTGTCGCTGACGATCAGCGACAGCGCGCCGGCCGGGGCGGCCGCCAGATCACTCAGCGTGGCTTCGTACGCGGCCAGATCGCGATGTGGAACGCGTCGATAGTCGGCGCCGGACAGACGGCCGCCGTCGATCAACGAAGCGTGATTCAGTTCGTCCGCGACGATGGCATCACCGCGGCGCAGCAGGCCGCGCAGCACACCCAGATTGGCCGCCCAGCCGCTCGAAAACAGCAAGGCGCGCGGGCGGCCGGTGAAGTCCGCCAGGGCTTCTTCCAGCGCGCGGTGTTCCGCGTTGTATCCGGAGATCAGCGCCGAGCCACCGCTGCCGACACCGGCATGGTCCAGCGCGCGCTTCGCCGCCACCGCCAGGCGCGGATCGCCCGCGAGGCCGAGGTAGTCGTTGCTGCAGAAATTGATGCAGCGGCGACCATCGACCACGATATCCGCGCCGTGATTCCCGTCGATGACGCGACGCACCCGGTACAGATCGGCCGCGCGTATCCGCCGCAGTTCGGCGTCCAGGCGCGTCGACAGCGCATTGCGCACTGACGACCGCGCCTCGGCGACATTCACCCGCAGCGGCCCTCGGCCGCGGCGGACACCTCCGCCTTGGGCGTGCAGTGCGCTTCGGTACGGCCTTCGGCCTCGATGCCGAGGCGGGCGAACAATGCACGATCGCGGAGGTTCTGCGGGTTCTCGGTGGTCAGCAGACGATCGCCATAGAAGATCGAATTGGCGCCCGCGAGGAAACACAGTGCCTGCAGCTGATCGTTCATCTCGGTGCGGCCTGCGGACAGGCGCACGTAGGCGCGCGGCATCATCACGCGCGCCACGGCGATGGTGCGCACGAACTCGAACGGATCCAGCGGCTCGCCACCGGCCAGTGGCGTGCCCGGCACCTGGACCAGGTTGTTGATCGGCACGCTTTCGGGGTGGGCCGGCAGATTGGCCAGGGTCAGCATCAGTTCCACGCGATCCTCGCGCGATTCACCCATGCCGACGATACCGCCACAACAGGTCTTGAGCCCGGCATCGCGCACATTGGACAGGGTATCCAGCCGGTCCGCATAGGTCCGCGTGCTGATGATGTCCTTGTAGTAGCGCTCCGAGGTATCGAGATTGTGATTGTAGTAGTCCAGGCCGGCATCGGCCAGGCGCTGCGCCTGCTGCGGCTTGAGCATGCCCAGCGTGACGCAGGACTCCAGCCCCAGTTCCTTGACGCCGCGCACCATCGCCTCGACCTTGTCGAGATCGCGCTCCTTCGGCGAACGCCAGGCGGCGCCCATGCAGAACCGGGTCGCGCCATTGGCCTTGGCCTCGCGCGCGGCTTCCAGTACCGCGTCGACCTCCATCAATGCCTCCTTCTGCAAACCCGTCTCGAAGCGCACCGACTGCGGGCAATAGGCGCAATCTTCGGGGCAGGCGCCGGTCTTGATCGACAACAGGGTGGAAAGCTGCACCGCGTTCGGATCGAAGTGTTCGCGATGCACGGTCTGCGCACGAAACATCAGATCGGAGAACGGCAGATCGAACAACGCGGCGACTTCGGCACTGGACCAGTCATGACGAATTTCGGTGGCGGACATCGCAGACTTCCTGTGGTGGCTAGCTGACCGCGGTCAGGCCACGGCAGAATGCGACCAGTGTCGACAGCAAGCAGGAGGCTGTCAACTTATGAAGAGATTTCTGGTTGACGGCTGGCGGCAGCTCAGCGCACCGCCCTGTCGGCTGTGCGCGACCAACGCGGCCGGTCCGCTGTGCATGGCCTGCGTCGAAAGCCTGCCGTGGAACGATTGCGCCTGCGAACGCTGCGCGCAGCCCCTGCCGACGATGCAGCGGCTCTGCGTCCGTTGCCAGCGCCGCGCCCCGCCATACGACCACGCGGAGTCCAGCTTCCGACTCGAAGCGCCGATACAGCAGATGATCTACGGCCTGAAGTCGCATGCGCGTCTCGACAACGCCGAGCTGCTGGCACGGCTGATGACGCGCGCACGGCCGAGCTTCGTCGAGGATCACAGTCTGCTCGTCCCGGTGCCGCTGTTTCGGCATCGCTTGCGTCGACGCGGCTACAACCAGGCGCTGGAGCTGGCGCGAGGTCTGGCGAAACGTCTGCAACTGCGCTGCGACGGTCTGGCGGTGACTCAGGTTCGTGCCAGCCGCGACCTGACCCGACTCAACCGCCCTGCGCGCCGCCGCGAGGTTCGTGGCGCCTACGCCGTCGATCCGGCGCGGGTTCGGGGCCAGGCGCTAGTGCTGGTCGACGATGTGATGACCACCGGCGCCACGGTCGAGTCCATCAGCCGCCTGTGCCGACAGGCCGGAGCGGCCAGCATCTCGGTATGGACGGCCGCGCGCACGCCCTGATCCGCCATTCACCGCACAGTGAGGGCACGGCGCGCTTGTCAGGCCGGCACCACACCGGTTCAATGCGTCTTTGCATATCTCGTGAACTCGATGACTTCGACGGCGCTGATCGAAAACGATGCCGTGGTGCTCGGCCTGCTGGCCGTGACCTTGGGCGCGGTCTTCTGGACCTCGCAGAGCCCACATCCCTGGCTGCGCGCGTTCTACAAATATGTGCCGGCCCTGCTGCTGTGCTACTTCATCCCAGCGGTCTACAACACCGTGGGCCTCATCGACGGCGAGGCCTCGCAGCTTTACTTCATCAGCTCGCGCTACCTGCTGCCGGCGACGCTGGTGCTGTTGACGCTGTCCATCGATCTTCCGTCGGTGGCACGCCTGGGGCCCAAGGCCGTCACCATGTTCCTGACCGGCACCGTCGGCGTGGTCATCGGCGGCCCGATCGCAATCCTGATCTGGCAACTGGTCTCGCCGGACACCGTGGACGGCGACACCTGGCGCGGCATGACCGCGATCGCCGGCAGCTGGATCGGCGGCGGCGCCAATCAGGCGGCGATGAAGGAAGTTTTCGACGTCGACAACAATCTGTTCGGAACCATGGTCGCGGTCGACATCATCGTCGCCAATCTGTGGATGGCGGTACTGCTATGGATGGCCGCCAATGCCGAACGTCTCGACGCCCGGCGCGGCGCGGACACTTCGGGCATCGCCGCCCTCCGGCAGCGCATCGAAAGCTTTCAGGCCGAAAGCGCACGCATCGCCAGCCTGCCGGACCTGATGTTCATCATGGCAGTGGCCTTCGGCTGCACCGGTGCGGCACATGCGATCGGCGCGCCGATCGCCGCCTGGTTCTCGCAGTTTCAGTGGGCGGCGCGCCTGTCGTTCGACAGCAGTTTCTTCTGGATCGTGGTGCTGGCCACCAGCTTCGGCCTGATGCTGTCTTTCACGCGCGCGAAGCGGCTCGAAGGCGCCGGCGCTTCGAAGATCGGATCGGCGATGCTCTACATCCTGATCGCCAGCATCGGCATGCACATGAACCTCGGCGCGATTCTCAGCGATCCCAAGCTGTTCGGCGTGGGCCTGACCTGGATCGCGATACACGCCGGCCTGTTGTTGCTGGTCGGCCGCCTGATCCGCGCACCGGTGTTCTATCTGGCCGTGGGCAGCCAGGCCAACATCGGCGGCGCCGCCAGTGCGCCGGTGGTGGCCAGCGCGTTCCATCCGGCGCTGGCGCCGGTCGGCGTGCTGCTGGCGGTGTTCGGCTATGCGCTCGGGACCTACGCGGCCTGGGCCTGCGGCCAGCTGATGCGGCTTGCCGCTGGATAGTTCGGCAGGCTTCAGAGGCAATCCAGCAACAGACCGGCGAACACCAGCATGCCGAAGTAGTGGTTGTTGAGGAACGCCCGGAAGCAGGCGGTTGGCTCGCGCTCGCGCACTAGAAACTGCTGATAGACCGCGATCGCGGCGGCGCCGGCAAGACCCAGCCGCCAGTAGCCGCCGCGGCCATCGAGTGCACCGGCCAGCAGCAGCAACGCCAGTGCACAGGCCTGCAAGGCGGCGGTGATGAGTCGGTCGTGACGACCGAACAGGATCGCCGAGGATTTGACACCGATCTTGAGATCGTCCTCGCGGTCGGCCATGGCGTAGAAGGTGTCGTAGGCGATCGTCCAGCACAGATTGGCAGCCAGCAGCGCAGCGCACAGCGGCCAGTCGACGTCGCCGCTGACGGCGACGAAAGCCATCGGAATGCCCCAGGAAAACGCGATGCCAAGATGCGCCTGCGGCAGTCCGTGCAGGCGCTTGGCATAGGGATAGCTGGCCGCGATCAAGACAGCCGGAATCGACCACAACACGGTCATCATCCCGAGTGCGAGGACCAGCAGGAACGCCAGTGACACCAGGACCGCGAACAGGACAAGTGCTTCCTTGGGCACGACGCGACCGGCCGCGATCGGGCGCATGCGGGTCCGCGCCACATGCGGGTCGAAGTCGCGGTCGGCGTAGTCGTTGATCACGCAGCCGGCGGCGCGCATCAGCACGGTGCCGGTGATGAAGATCAGCAGGATCGCGATCGGCGGCATTCCGTCGGCGGCGAACCACAAGCCCCACAGCGTCGGCCACAGCAACAGCGAAATGCCGATCGGCTTGTCGAGGCGCATCAGCAGCGCGTAGTCGCGCAGCTTCGCGGACAGCGGCGAGGTCTGCGTGGCGGAGTTCATGCGGCAAGCATAGCGCGCACGCCACGCCTCACGCCTCACGCCTCACGCCTCACGCAATCAGACCTGTCCGTAACGCTTGATGTCGCCGACCCAGCGTTCGATCAGACGGCTCGCCAAACGGGGATGCCGTTCGAGCCAGCGGTCGGCCCAGACCTGCAGCGCCGGTATCCGTTCGGCATCGCGCACCGGATCGGCGACCTTGAGCCCGATCAGCCCGGTCTGACGCCGTCCCAGTATTTCGCCGGGCCCGCGCAGTTCAAGATCGCGTTGCGCGATCTCGAATCCGTCGGTGGTCGAACGCATGGTTTCGAGCCGCGCCCGCGCGGTTTCGGATAACGGCGGCTGGTACATCAGCACGCATTGGCTCTCACGGCTGCCACGCCCGACGCGCCCTCTCAATTGATGCAATTGCGCGAGTCCCAAGCGCTCCGCATTCTCGATCACCATGATGCTGGCATTGGGCACATCGACGCCCACTTCGATCACCGTGGTCGCCACCAGCAACTGTATCTCGCCGGCCTTGAAGGCATTCATCTGCGCATCCTTGTCGGCCGACTTCATGCGGCCGTGCACCAGCCCTACGCGGACATCGGGCAGCTCCTCGGTGAGCTGTCGCGCCACCGCTTCGGCGGCCTGCGCCTCGACTTCATCGGACTCCTCGATCAAGGTGCACACCCAATAGGCCTGGCGCGACTGGCGGCAGGCGGCACGCAGGCGCTCCATGACCTCATGGCGCCTGGTGTTGCCGAGCACCACGGTGAGGACCGGCGTTCGCCCGGGCGGAAGTTCGTCGATCACCGAAACGTCGAGGTCGGCATAGACGGTCTGCGCGAGCGTGCGGGGAATCGGCGTGGCGGTCATCACCAATTGGTGCGGCGACAGGCCATCCGGCCCCTTGTCGCGCAATGACAGACGCTGGCCCACGCCGAAGCGATGCTGCTCGTCGACCACCACCAAGGCCAGCCGGCTGAACTGCACGGACGCCTGGAATACGGCATGGGTTCCGATGATCACATTGGCATCGCCGCCCGCGATTGCGCCCAGCGTCGCATCGCGCGCGGACTTCTTCAGTCCGGACTTGAGCAGGGCAATGTGAACCCCCAGCGGCGACAGCCATTGCGCAAGATTGCGCGCATGCTGTTCGGCCAGCAGCTCCGTCGGCGCCATCAGCACGGACTGCCACCCCGCCTGTTTGGCCGCCAGCATCGCGGCAGCCGCAACGACGGTCTTGCCGGAACCGACATCGCCCTGGACCAGGCGCAGCATCGGTCTGGTTTGCGAGAGATCGGCCGCGACTTCGGCGATCACCCGTGTCTGTGCGCCGGTCGGGACGAATCCGAGCTGCGCTTGCAGCGCCGGCATTCCATCGATACGGGAGCGGATCACCGGCGCCGGCCGTGATCGAACCTGGCGGCGTAACACCCGCATCACCAACTGGTGCGCCAGTAGTTCCTCGTCGATCAGTCGGAGCTGGGCGGGATGCGTCCCGGCGAGCAGCTGGGCTGCATCCACATCCGATGCCGGACGATGAATGGCACGCAGCGCATCCAGCGTCGCCGGTTGCGGCAGGTCGGGCAGCGATTCTGCAAACGCGGCGTCGCGGGAGGCGATGTCCAGTGCCTGCGCAATCAGGCTGCGCAGCCGCGCCTGTGTGACCCCCGTAGTCAGCGAGTAGATCGGCGTGAGCTGCGCTTCCGCGCGTAGTTCGTCCTCGGAGTCGGCAAGCGTGTATTCCGGATGGATCATCTCGGCACCGCCTTGGCCGAAGCGGACCACGCCATAGGCACGCAGCCAACGCCCGCTGGCGAAGCTGCGTGTTTGCGCATCACCGAAGTGAAAGAACCGAATACGCAGCCAGTCGTCGCCGTCGTGGGCCGTCACGATCAGCTGCCGCCGGCCGGTGTAACGCACTTCGGCCCGGTCCACGCGCACACGCAGCAGAGCTTCGGCGCCATCAACCAAGCCGTGCAGCGCGGCGAAATGACGGCGGTCCTCGTAGCGGAACGGCAGATGAAACAGCAGGTGCTGCACCTGGGTGATGTCCAGCGCCCTGAGTCGCGAGGCCAGGTGCGGACCGGCGCCCTTGAGGAACTGAACCTCGGCATCGAGACTGAGAGGCGCTGGCACGCCGGATCGCGTGCCACGTGGCGGCGCCTTGCGCGTGCCCCCGGTCACCGGCGCCTCTTTACTTGCCGACGCTACGAGGTGCGGCGATCAGCCCAGAACCAGTACCGCGTCCGCCTCGACGCGGGCCCCCTTGGGCAAGCTCGATACCCCGATCGCCGCGCGAGCCGGAAACGGCTCCGGCACGTACTTCGCCATGATCTCGTTGACGCTGGGAAAGTGTGCAAGATCGGTGAGGTAGATGTTGAGCTTGGCGACGTCGGCGAGCGAACCGCCGGCAGCCACGGCCACCGCCGTCAGGTTGCGGAAGACCTGGTGGATTTCGGACTCGATCGAGTCGTTGACCATTTCCATGGTCTTCGGGTCCAGCGGAATCTGGCCGGAGATGTAAACGGTGTCACCGTGACGAACCGCCTGCGAATAGGTGCCGATGGCGGCGGGGGCTTCGTCGGTGTGAATGATCTGCTTTGCCATGTGTCGTCTTGTCGTGGAAATTGTGAGGTGTGTTTTGTTCTAAACGCGCGTGACCTTGGCCACATTGGAAAGTCGTCGGATACGGCGCATGACCCGCGCCAGATGGGTCCGGTCGTGCACGGTGATGACGAAACGCATGTCGGCGCTTTCGGTGTCGACGCGTTCGGCCATGTGAACGTTCTCTATGCTGGACTCGGCAGCGGCGATCTCGGACGCGATCGACGCCAGCAGCCCGCGCCGGTTCGAGCCCTGTACACGCAGCTCGGCAACATAGTCCCCGGACACATTGTCGGCCCAGACCAGCGACAGCCAGTCCTGGGGAGAGATCTTGCGGTTGTGGGTCTGCTTGCAGTCCATGCGGTGGATCACGATGCCGCGCCCGACGCTGATATGACCGCGTATGTCATCGCCGGGGACGGGACGGCAGCATTTCGCGTAATCGAGAATCAGGCCTTCGGTACCCTCCACCGCCAGCGGCGAGGCATCGCCTGTCGCTGTCGTACCGCTGATGCGGGTCGCATCCGGCAGAAAGTGTCGCGCCACCAGCGGAGCCAGGCGCTGACCCAAGCCGATCGAGGAGTAGAGATCCTCAACGTCATCGAGACCGTAGAGCTTGAGCACCTCGTCGGCCTGCTCGTTCTTGAGCCGCGCCATCGGCAGCTTGAGCTCGCGCATCGCCTTTTCCAGCAGACGGCGCCCGAGGCGGATCGCTTCGTCCTCGCGCTGCGTCTTGAGGTAGTGGCGAATGCACGAACGCGCCTTGGCCGTCTTGACGAAATTCAGCCAGGTGGCGTTCGGCCGTGCGTGATTGGCGGTGATGATCTCGATCGTCTGACCGTTCGAGATCGGCGAGTTCAGGGGTTCCAGATGCTGATCGATTCGGGCAGCGACGCAGTGATCGCCGAGTTCGGTATGCACCGAATAGGCAAAATCGACCGGCGTGGCGCCGCGCGGCAGACGGCGGATTTCCCCTTTGGGCGTGAACACGTAGACCTCGTCCGGGAACAGATCGACCTTGACGTTCTCGAGGAAATCGATCGCCGCGGTACCGCCCTGCATCTCGAACAGCGACGACAGCCATTCGCGTGCCCGTACCTGCGGCGCGGCGACCGAGGTTGTGCGCCCACCCAGTTTGTACTGCCAATGCGCGGCAATACCGGACTCGGCGATGTGGTGCATGTCGCGCGTTCGAATCTGCACTTCGATCTTGCGCCCCTGGGGTCCTACGCAGATGGTGTGCAAGGACTGATAGCCATTGATCTTGGGGTTGGCGATGTAGTCGTTGAACAGCTCGGACACCGGCCTGTAGACCGAATGCACGATGCCGAGACAGCGATAACAGTCGTCCAGCTTCGAGACCGTGATGCGAAAACCCAACAGGTCCATTACCGCCGGCAGGCGCAGACGTTTGCGGCGCATCTTGGAGTAGATGCTGTAAAGGTTCTTCTGACGCCCGACCACGGTGGCGCCAATACCTTCGGCACGCAGCGCTTTGGAAAGACGGCTTTCGATGTCGTTGATGATGGACTTGGTATCGCCGATCTGTTCCTTGATCGCCGCAGCAAACACCACCGCGCGATTCGGGTACAGGTTCGCGAACGCCAGATCCTCAAGCTCGGTGCGTATGAAGTGTATGCCCAGGCGCTGCGCAATCGGGGCGTAGATCTCCAGCGTCTCGCGCGCGATCCGCCGACGCTTAGCCGCTTCCATGACGCCGAGGGTGCGCATGTTGTGCAAGCGGTCGGCGAGCTTGATCAGAATCACGCGCAGGTCCTGCGTCATTGCCATCAGCAGTTTGCGGAACGACTCGGCCTGGATTTCGGCGCGTGTCATGCCTTCGGCCTTGCGGAACTTGCTGACTCCATCGACCAGCTGCGCGATGTCCGCGCTGAAGTCCCGCGTGATCTCTTCCTTGGTAACGCCGGTGTCCTCGATGACGTCGTGGAGGATCGCGGCGATCAGCGTGGTGTGATCGAGCCGCATGTCCGCGAGGATTCGTGCGACCGCAAGCGGATGGTAGATATACGGCTCACCCGAGGTGCGGCGTTGACCTTCGTGCAGCTGCGCGCCGTACACGTAGGCCCGGCGAACCTCGGAAACCTGCTCCTCCGGCAGATATTCGCCGAGCAGGCGCGTCAGTGCGTCGATGCCGAACGAACGCTCCACCCGCTGTGTGCGGATGGCGGTACCGATTCTTTGGATGACGGGCAGGTCCATGTCATGGTCAGTATAGAGGGCCGAACTGCCCAAGCGGTCAACGCAGCGCCCGTTTGCTTGCCCTCAATGAAAACGGCCCGCACTGAGCGGGCCGTTTTCGATTCCTGCGACGAACCATCCGAAACGGATGGACGCCGATTCGCTCAGAGGTCGAGCGCGTCCAGCGGGTCCAGCGCTTCGAGTTCAACCTTCGGCGCCTGAACGGCCGGCAGATCAGCTTCGTCCAGCACCTCGCGGTCCACGTGGCCTTCCGCGATTTCGCGCAAGGAAACGACGGTGGACTTGTGATTGCCCCAGGGAATCTTGGCTTCGGCGCCGCGCGCAAGCTGGCGAGCACGTTTGGCGGCCACCAAAGTCAGCTCGAACTGATTCGGCAGTTTTTCCAGACAATCTTCGACGGTGACACGAGCCATTGCTAAACCTTCAAAACACCAACAAAAGGGCGAGAATTCTATACCTTCCGTGCCGTGGAATCCAGCAGACGTTCGACCAGCCCGGCATGACGTGCCGAGGCCACGGGGCGGCTAAGTCGGCGCGCCACAAAGACGGCGATCAATTCGTCCAGCGCCTGCGCAAAATCGTCGTTGACGATCAGATAGTCGTATTCGGCATGGTGCGCGATTTCACCGTGTGCCTCCGCCATACGTTCGGCGATCGTTTCAGCGCTGTCCTGTCCTCGCGAGTGCAGGCGTTGCTCCAGGACTTCGACCGACGGCGGCAGAATGAAGATGCCGATCGCCTCCGGCATCTGCGCCTTGACTTGGCGGGCGCCCTGCCAGTCGATGTCGAGGACCACATCGACGCCGCGCGCCAACAGTTCTTCGGTCTTTGCGCGACCGGTGCCATAGCGCCGGCCGAACACTTCGGCATGCTCGAAAAACTCTCCGTTGTCGATCATCGCCACAAATCCGGCTTCGTCGACGAAATGATAGTGCTGCCCATCGGTTTCGCCAGGCCGGCATTTGCGGGTGGTATACGACACCGAAATCTCCGCGGACATCTGACGGCGCGCGAGCTCGGCGATGACCGCCCGTGTCAGCGAGGTCTTGCCCCCACCCGATGGCGCCGAAACGACGAACAGACCGCCGCGCTCCACCTCACTCGACATTCTGGACCTGCTCGCGCATCTGTTCGATCAGCACCTTCATCTCCACCGCACAGCGCGTCATCTCCGCATCCTGAGACTTGGACGACAAGGTGTTCGCCTCGCGATTGAGTTCCTGCATCAGGAAATCGAGACGGCGTCCCACCGCGTCGTCACGCCCCAAGGTTCTTCGAACTTCGCCGATATGGGTGGCCAGCCTCGACATTTCCTCATCGACATCCAGGCGCTGGGCCAGCAGCGCCAACTCCTGCTCAAGGCGACCGGGATCGACGTCGACCCCGAGTTCTCGGCACCGCTCCCGGACCTTGTCCAGCATGCCGCCACGCACTTCCGGAAGACGCTTTCGCACGGCGGCAACCAAGGATTCCATCAACTCGCAGCGCTGCATCAGGTATTGGCGCAGGCGCTCGCCTTCACGCTCGCGAGTTTGGGCGAAATCGTCCAGGGCGGCCTTGTAGGTTTCCAGAGCCAAGGCCTGTAGTGGCGCAAAGTCTGCGGACGATTCGCTGACCACCCCCGGCCAGGCGAGGACGCGCTGTAGATCGATTTGTGAGCTTGCACCGGCGGCCTCCCGCACAAGTTCCAGCGCATCGAGAACCTGCTGCAGCCGCAACCGATCAATCTTGATGTTGCCGCCATCAATCTCTGTTGAATAGCGAAGCTGTGCCTCCACCTTGCCGCGCGACACGCATTCGGCTGCCATCGTCCGCAGCTCGCTTTCGAGTCCACGAAATTCTTCCGGCAAGCGCAACTGCAGATCGAGGTAACGGTGATTGACGGATCGCAGTTCCCAGGTAATCTGCCCTGCCTGGTTCTGCAGTTCCGCCCGCGCGTAGCCAGTCATGCTGCGTATCATTCGGTGCCTCGCGATCATGGAGGCGATGAATTCTACCGCAGCCAGCCCGCTACCGACCGCAGCCGTGCGCACATCGCTTTGATGCGCCGCGCACTCATCCCTTGACTGCGCTCCGAGCATAGGGAAGACCCAATAGAAATCGGCCTACCGTTGGCCGCATAAAACAAGCGGATACGATAAGCCGATTTGTAAGCTTGACGTCTGCCCGCCGCAACGGACAGATACCCGCGTCTGCCTCAAGGCATCGGTGCAGGGACCGTCTTGGTGGCAGCAAGCTTCTTCGCCGCCTTCTTCTTCGCGGGCGCCTTCTTGGCAATCTTCTTTACGGCCTTCTTGGCCGCGACCTTTTTGGCGGGGGCCTTCTTCGCTACCTTCTTGGCCACCTTCTTTACGGCAGCCTTCTTCACCGCAACTTTCTTGGCGACCTTTTTGGCGACCTTCTTCGTTGCCTTCTTTGCCGCAAGCTTCTTCGCTACTTTCTTGCTCGCCTTCTTGGCGACTGTCTTCTTGCTGACCTTCTTTGCAGCTTTCTTGACGGCCTTCTTGGCTACGGTCTTTTTGGCGACTGCTTTCTTGACCGCGACTTTCTTCACTGCAGATTTTTTGGCAGCCGCTTTCTTGGCAACCGCTTTCTTTGCAGCCTTCTTCGCTGCGACCTTCTTGGCCGCCTTCTTCGCTACTGCCATTTCGTACTCTCCTGATTTCCGCACAATCGGAAAATTTCCGTCCCCTGAATGCAACAATGAAGCGCTTAACGCTTCATGTGAATGGAATTTGACGGATTGCTGTCAGAAAATCAATTGAAGCCAGCTTGGATGCGATCAACAGGACAGCCCACTTGGTACTCAATCGAAATCTCATTGCCTCGGCTGTCGCGTTCTTCAGTCTGCTTTGCGTGTGTGCGCCAACCTTTTCTGCGCCGTCGCTCGACTATCACATCGAACGCATCGAGCCCCATGACAGCACGCGCTTCACACAAGGACTAACGATTGTTGGCGATCGCCTGATCGAAAGTACCGGAGGCTATGGGCTGTCCTTATTGAGCGTTCGAAACTTGAACGGAAGCGCAGAAGAACGCCTGATCCGCTTGCCCTCGAACGTGTTCGGCGAAGGTGTGAGCGCAGCACCCGGCGGCCTGATGCAACTGACATGGCGCGCAGGTATCGCGTGGCTGTTCAACGACGCGCTGGAACTGCAGGCTCACTATTCGTATGAAGGGGAAGGCTGGGGCCTGACCTTCGACGGCACTCGATTCGTGATGAGCAACGGGACCTCACGTCTGCTCTTTCGATCAACAACGACGTTCAGAACCGAGAGCATGATCGAAGTTCGCGACAAGGGCCGGCCGGTATCGCAGCTCAACGAGCTCGAGTTCGCACATGGATACATCTTCGCCAACATCTGGCATAGCGACCGAATCGCCGTCATCGATCCGGCGAATGGAGAGGTGCGTGCCTGGCTCGATCTCGCGCGCCTGAAGCAAGGCTTTCGCAAGCCGGCTCACTGGGACGCGCGAGAGCATGTGCTCAACGGCATCGCGTATGACCAACGGCGCGACGAGTTCTGGCTGACAGGCAAGTGTTGGCCGGTGCTGTATGTCATCAAGCTGGACGGACTGCCGTGAGTCCGCCGATCTTTGATGTCAACCGCTATACGCGTGTGGTCTTTTTCACCGGTGCCGGAATGTCAGCCGAATGCGGTGTTCCAACTTATCGAGGACATGGTGGGATCTGGTCGCAATACCGGTGGCAGGACTACGCGTGTCAACGAGCGTTCGAAAAGGACGCGCGATCCGTTCAGGACTTTCACCAAACTCGACGCCGCAAAGTGCTTGAATGCGCGCCCCATGCAGGCCACTTCAGGCTGGCTCAACTCGAATCGCTTCACCCGAGCCTTGCGATCGTGACGCAGAACATCGACGGAATGCACCAACGTGCAGGCTCGCGCAGTGTGGTCGAACTGCATGGCAGCCTGTGGCGCGTTCGATGCGAATTGCATGGCCGCTCGGTCGACTTGGCTCATGCTGCGTATGCGCGTCGCGTATGCCCTCAATGCGGAAGGCCGCTCAGACCCGACATCACCTGGTTCGAGGACCGCGTCGATACCGACGTGTGGGGCGCCGCCGAGGCACTGATCGCGGCCTGTGACCTGTTCGTGTCGATCGGCACCTCAGGCTCGGTCTGGCCCGCCGCCGGGCTCGCCGAACTCGCGCGTTCGCGCGGTGCCGAAACCGTTGAGGTCAATGTCGAAGTCAACGAAGCTTCAGCACTCTATCGGCACTGTATTCGTGATCCCGCGTCGATCGCCGTCTGCCGCAGCTTCCCGGCGCCGGGCATCACGAACCCATGAATTGCACCACCACACCCTTGGCGGGGATGCCGTTCATCACCATAAGCGTGCTCGCCGGGTGTGCATTCGCCCTCCTGTAGCAAAGCGTGTTGTAGGCCGAAGCGCGGCAGCAACTGATTCAGCAGTACGGAAGGTTCCCGCAATGCTCTTCGAGCCCGCCGTGCAGAGGCACATCGGTGCGAGCTGGATTCCCGCCGGGCTGACGGTGTGCAGTTCGATGTTCCTGTACGGACGGTGGCCGCACTTGAGCGGCAACCTGCTCTAGCTGTGGATGTTCGCCGCACGATGTTGCGGTCGGACGAAAGGTCGGGCTTCAAGGACTGACATTCGGCCGCAAACCGGCAGCATGTCGTCGGCGCCCATCGATAGGCGCACGATCAATTGATGTCCAGGATCGTTTCTTCGCCTTCCTCAATCTCGAAGTTGCGCTCACGACGGAACGACAGCTCGTCATCATCTTCCGGATCATCGTCCTCGGCGTCACAGGTAAAGGCTATCGTGTAGTCACCGGCTTCCAGAAAGCCGATGCTGTAGGACAATCCACTACTGCCGTTCTGGGCGACAAGGCCGACCGATGTCAGGGGCTCATTGTCACCGCCAATGTCCCCCACGTCCGCGTCCTCTCCATCGAACACGTAAAGTGCCGGTTCACAGCCATTGCTGACGAGACCTGCGGAGACGGTTCCGCGAACCCGGCCTGAAAATTCGTCGTCAACGACACGAAGCGCGTTCCGCAATCGATACGGATCAGAAAAATCGTCGGGCTCGATCAAGCCACGCCGCAGATCGAAGTCCACGGTGAGCGCCACATCATCGCCGTCATCCAGCGAAAATCGAAAATCGACCGTCGGGCGGGCATCTTCGCCGCCGTCCGGCTCAAGGGCAATCCGCCCGCCATTGGTCCGATCGACGTAAGACTCCGAGCCATTGGAATCCGCATCAATCACAAAGCGAATACGCCTGTAGGAGCCTGACGGAATGCTTTCGTCGGCAATCAGGACCTTTGAATCACCGCCGCGCAATGCCAGGAGGTCAACCTGTAGTTCCGGCCTGAGTTCGACCCGCTCCCAGTCACCGCCGCTATCCTCAAATTCCACGGCGGAGAACTGAACGACGACACGTGACACTTCGTCGGCCGGCGTGTCGGTGACCGACAAGGTGATCGATCCGTTGTCGCAGGCGACCAAGGCAAGCGAGGCAGTCAACAGAACCGTCCTGCGGCACGAACTCCATGAAAGCAACAAGACCAACCTCCAGAACTGAATTTGCATTAGACGCTCGGGCTATACGCTACTACGGACTCGTCCGAATTGCTCCAAGGGCGCGTGCCGTGAGACCAGAACGAATTGCCTCTTGATAACGGGGACTCGTGAATCGAAAAGGCATAAAAAAACCCCGAACCTTACGGTCCGGGGTTTTGGTTTAAGAGCCTGGCGATGTCCTACTTTCACATGGCTGCTGCCACACTATCATCGGCGCTGTGCAGTTTCACTTCGGTGTTCGGGATGGGGACCGGTGGTTCCTACACGCTATAGCCGCCAGGCAAACTGGCTGGAACACGGCCTTCGCCGTGATCCGAATTTGGTTTGAAGTTCGAACACTGCGGCAACTCAATGCCACAGGACACTTGCGCGTCGTATTTCAAGAATGCTTGAGCGTTATATGGTCAAGCCTCACGAGCAATTAGTACACGTTAGCTTCATGTGTTGCCACACTTCCACACCGTGCCTATCAACCAGATAGTCTTTCTGGGCTCTTTAGGGATCTCGAAGATCCAGCGAAACCTAATCTTGAGGTGGGCTTCCCGCTTAGATGCTTTCAGCGGTTATCCCGTCCACACATAGCTACCCGGCAATGCCACTGGCGTGACAACCGGAACACCAGAGGTGTGTCCATCCCGGTCCTCTCGTACTAAGGACAGCTCCTCTCAAGTTTCGAACGCCCACGGCAGATAGGGACCGAACTGTCTCACGACGTTCTGAACCCAGCTCGCGTACCACTTTAATCGGCGAACAGCCGAACCCTTGGGACCTGCTACAGCCCCAGGATGTGATGAGCCGACATCGAGGTGCCAAACTCCTCCGTCGATGTGGACTCTTGGGAGGAATCAGCCTGTTATCCCCGGAGTACCTTTTATCCGTTGAGCGATGGCCCTTCCATACAGAACCACCGGATCACTTAGACCTACTTTCGTACCTGCTCGACTTGTCTGTCTCGCAGTCAAGCTACCTTATGCCTATGCACTCTAGAGCGCGATTTCCGACCGCGCTGAGGTAACCTTCGCACTCCTCCGTTACTCTTTGGGAGGAGACCGCCCCAGTCAAACTACCCGCCATGCAATGTCCTTGACCCGGATAACGGGCCTAAGTTAGAACTTCGAATTTGTCAGGGTGGTATTTCAAGGTTGCCTCCACCAGAACTGGCGTCCTGGTTTCAAAGGCTCCCACCTATCCTACACAAACAAATTCAAAATCCAGTGCAAAGTTGTAGTAAAGGTTCACGGGGTCTTTCCGTCTTGCCGCGGGAACACTGCATCGTCACAGCGATTTCAATTTCACTGAGCCTCGGGTGGAGACAGTAGGGCGATCGTTACTCCATTCGTGCAGGTCGGAACTTACCCGACAAGGAATTTCGCTACCTTAGGACCGTTATAGTTACGGCCGCCGTTTACCGGGGCTTCGATCAAGAGCTTCGCTTACGCTAACCCCATCAATTAACCTTCCGGCACCGGGCAGGAGTCACACCCTATACGTCCACTTTCGTGTTTGCAGAGTGCTGTGTTTTTGATAAACAGTCGCCACCCTCTCTTAACTGCGACCCCGTTCTGCTCACGCCGCGAGGGCGATCACATAAAAGGGGCGTACCTTATCCCGAAGTTACGGTACTATTTTGCCGAGTTCCTTCACCCGAGTTATCTCAAACGCCTTAGGATACTCTCCTCGCCCACCTGTGTCGGTTTCGGGTACGGATTCTTGCAACCTGAAGCTTAGAGGTTTTTCCTGGAAGCGGGGTCTCAACTACTTCGGCCCAATAGGGCCTCGACATCACGCCTCGGTGTTGACCTCCCGGATTTGCCTAAGAGATCCACCTACACGCTTGAACCGGGACTTCCAACACCCGGCTAGCCTAACCTTCTCCGTCACCCCATCGCAGTTGCAACAAGTACAGGAATGTTAACCTGTTTTCCATCGACTACGCCTTTCGGCCTCGCCTTAGGATCCGACTCACCCTGCGCCGAATAACGTTGCGCAGGAACCCTTGGGCTTACGGCGTGCAGGTTTTTCACCTGCATTATCGTTACTCATGTCAGCATTCGCACTTCTGATACCTCCAGCAAACCTTACAGTTCACCTTCACAGGCTTACAGAACGCTCCTCTACCGCGCATAGCAAGCTATGCACCCGCAGCTTCGGTATATCGCTTAGCCCCGTTACATCTTCCGCGCGGGCCGACTCGACCAGTGAGCTATTACGCTTTCTTTAAAGGATGGCTGCTTCTAAGCCAACCTCCTGGCTGTCTATGACTTCCCACATCGTTCACCACTTAGCGATAATTTAGGGACCTTAGCTGGCGGTCTGGGTTGTTTCCCTCTTCACGACGAAATTTAGCTCTCGCCGTGTGTCTCCCGTGATTGCACTTCCGGGTATTCGGAGTTTGCATCGGTTTGGTAAGCTCTTGTGAGCCCCCTAGCCGAAACAGTGCTCTACCCCCCGGAGTGAGACACGAGGCGCTACCTCAATAGCTTTCGAGGAGAACCAGCTATCTCCTGCCTTGATTAGCCTTTCACTCCTATCCACAGCTCATCTCCGACTTTTTCAACAGGCGTGAGTGCGGGCCTCCAAGTGGTGTTACCCACTCTTCACCCTGGCCATGGATAGATCGACAGGTTTCGGGTCTACAGCCTGCAACTAGTCGCCCTATTCAGACTCGGTTTCCCTACGCCTCCCCTAAACGGTTAGGCTCGCTACAGACTAGTAAGTCGCTGACCCATTATACAAAAGGTACGCCGTCACTCCCGAAGGAGCTCCGACTGCTTGTACGCATCCGGTTTCAGGTTCTATTTCACTCCCCTCGCCGGGGTTCTTTTCGCCTTTCCCTCACGGTACTGGTTCACTATCGGTCGGCAACGAGTATTTAGCCTTGGAGGATGGTCCCCCCATGTTCAGACAGGGTTTCACGTGCCCCGCCCTACTCGATTTCATCTTATGCGCCCTTTCATGTACGGGGCTATCACCCACTACGGCCAGCCTTTCCAGGCTGTTCCATTAAAACGCATAAAACTTAAGGGCTAGTCCCCGTTCGCTCGCCGCTACTAGGGGAATCTCGGTTGATTTCTTTTCCTCCGGGTACTTAGATGTTTCAGTTCTCCGGGTTCGCCTCCGTAACCTATGTATTCAGCCACGGATAACCCTTGCGGGTTGGGTTGCCCCATTCGGAAATTCACGGATCAAAGCTTGTTTGCTAGCTCCCCGTGACTTATCGCAAGCTACTACGTCCTTCATCGCCTGTTGCCGCCAAGGCATCCACCAGATGCGCTTAGTCGCTTGACCATATAACCTCAAGAATTCTTGAGATCAATGTCGACCATTCAATCTACGATAATACAACGCCGTCAAGCACCTATAGGCATTGAGTGTGTTCATTAAAACTTTGAACACGCTGCTTATACAGTGTTCGACTTCAAACCTGATTATTAAAGATCAAAATAAGCCGAGAAGGCCGAAGCCCACTCAAGAAAGCCCAGCGGCTTTCCTGAATAGGCTTGGGGACTGGTGGAGCCAGTCGGGATCGAACCGACGACCTCCTGCTTGCAAAGCAGGCGCTCTCCCAATTGAGCTATGGCCCCGGCTGACCCACGGTACCCGGACGTCTGAGAGACCCCCACAGAAAGCTGGTGGGTCTGGGTGGATTTGAACCACCGACCTCACCCTTATCAGGGGTGCGCTCTAACCAACTGAGCTACAGACCCTGACGCCTCGGGCATAAGTGCCGGTGTAACGGCGACTTAATTTTGATATTGCAAGTGACTTGTGTGGGTACTCCCTAGGCACGCGTAGAAGCATGCTCATAAAGGAGGTGATCCAGCCGCAGGTTCCCCTACGGCTACCTTGTTACGACTTCACCCCAGTCATTGACCACACCGTGGACGGCGTCCCCCTTGCGGTTAGACTACCGGCTTCTGGTGCAGCCAACTCCCATGGTGTGACGGGCGGTGTGTACAAGGCCCGGGAACGTATTCACCGCCGCAAATGCTGATCGGCGATTACTAGCGATTCCGACTTCACGGAGTCGAGTTGCAGACTCCGATCCGGACTACGAACAGCTTTCTGGGATTAGCTCCCCCTCGCGGGTTGGCGACCCTCTGTACTGCCCATTGTAGTACGTGTGTAGCCCTGGCCATAAGGGCCATGATGACTTGACGTCATCCCCACCTTCCTCCGGTTTGTCACCGGCAGTCTCTCTAGAGTGCCCAGCCGAACTGATGGCAACTAAAGACAAGGGTTGCGCTCGTTGCGGGACTTAACCCAACATCTCACGACACGAGCTGACGACAGCCATGCAGCACCTGTGTTCCGATTCCCGAAGGCACTCCCGCATCTCTGCAGGATTCCGGACATGTCAAGGCCAGGTAAGGTTCTTCGCGTTGCATCGAATTAAACCACATACTCCACCGCTTGTGCGGGCCCCCGTCAATTCCTTTGAGTTTCAACCTTGCGGCCGTACTCCCCAGGCGGGGTACTTATCGCGTTAGCTACGACACTGATTCGCTAAGCAAACCAACGTCAAGTACCCATCGTTTACAGCGTGGACTACCAGGGTATCTAATCCTGTTTGCTCCCCACGCTTTCGTGCCTCAGAGTCAGTTCAGGCCCAGGTGGCTGCCTTCGCCATCGATGTTCCTCCGGATATCTACGCATTTCACCGCTACACCCGGAATTCCACCACCCTCTACCGAACTCTAGCTTGCCAGTATCGAATGCAGTTCCCAGGTTGAGCCCGGGGCTTTCACATCCGACTTAACAAGCCTCCTACGCACGCTTTACGCCCAGTAAATCCGATTAACGCTTGCACCCTCTGTATTACCGCGGCTGCTGGCACAGAGTTAGCCGGTGCTTATTCCTTCGGTACCGTCAAGGCACTGGGTATTGACCAGAGCTTTTTCTTCCCGAACTAAAGTGCTTTACAACCCTAAGGCCTTCTTCACACACGCGGAATTGCTGGATCAGGCTTTCGCCCATTGTCCAATATTCCCCACTGCTGCCTCCCGTAGGAGTCTGGGCCGTGTCTCAGTCCCAGTGTGGCTGATCATCCTCTCAGACCAGCTACCGATCGTCGCCTTGGTAGGCCGTTACCCTACCAACAAGCTAATCGGACGTAGGCTCATCCAAAGGCGTGAGGTCTTACGATCCCCCACTTTGCTCCGAAGAGGTCATGCGGTATTAATCCGGGTTTCCCCGGGCTATCCCCCACCTCTGGGCAGATACCTACGCGTTACTCACCCGTCCGCCGCTCGTCAGCACCCGAAGGCCTGTTACCGCTCGACTTGCATGTGTTAAGCATTCCGCCAGCGTTCAATCTGAGCCAGGATCAAACTCTCCAATTAAAATACAACTGGATTGCATCAGGACTTTTTACGGTCGTTGATGCGTCAGAGTTATCCGTTCAAGGCTCCAATACTGCTTTAACTGCTTGGGCCATGTTGATACTCCGGTAATGCTATGGCTTCCGCCACGCACCCGGGAGCACCCACACAAATCACTTGCTTTTTGTTAAAAATCAGAGCGTTGGGGGCCGGCGCTTTGCGTCGTTCCCGTCAGCTGGGAGGGCGCATTCTACGCAGCTCACAGAGACCGTCAACAACTATTTTTCGGAAATCATACAACGCACTGTTTTTAAACGGTTTAAAGTTCTTCCAGCGGGTATATCCAAGCCGCTTCGGCCGAATAGCCTGCCCAAATCGGGGGGTCGGGATATGGGCCGCGACTCGCGCGCACGCGCGATCTATATAGGCAGTGGTAGAACGAGCGAGGTTTCGAAATTTCGAGCGGGCTGGCGCGCGGGAATCGCCCCCCCCTCCGACACAACATTGCGTCGAGAGCCGGCCATCAGACAACGCTGACTCTGGCGAACCGCCGAGGCCCGACCTGGAGCAGGTAGCTGCAACCCCGCTGCAGCAGGAGACCTCGGTCCTCGACTCGCTGCTGGTCAACGCGCACGGCGCGCTGTTGAATCTGTCGGGACGCTTCCGAGCCGGAGGCGCAGAGGCCGGCCTCTTTCAATGCTTTGGGGAGGGCAATGCCGTCGGCGTCCGTTGCGCTGACGGTCAGCTCCGGAATGTTGTCCGGCAGCGCACCTTTCGAGAACTGATCGACGAAGGCCTGACGCGCGGTCTCGGCGGCAGCCCGGTCGTGAAAGCGAGCGACGATTTCCTGACCGAGCTGCATTTTCACATCCCGGGGATTTGCGCCCTCTTCCACGCCGCGCCGCAAGGCTTCGACCTCCGCGAGCGGGCGAAATGACAGCAGTTCGAAGTAGCGCCACATCAGCTGATCGGAGATCGACATGAGCTTTCCGAACATCTCGACCGGCGGATCGTTCACGCCGATGTAGTTGTTGAGGCTCTTCGACATTTTTTGCACGCCGTCGAGCCCCTCCAGAATGGGTACGGTCATGATGCATTGCGGCTTCTGACCGGCGGCGCTCTGAAGGTGGCGCCCCACCAGGAGGTTGAATTTCTGATCGGTACCGCCGAGCTCAACATCACTCTGCAAGGCCACCGAATCGTAGCCCTGCAACAGCGGATACAGGAATTCGTGAATGGCGATCGGATGGCCGTCGCGGTAACGCTTCTGGAAATCGTCCCGTTCGAGCATTCGTGCAACGGTGTGCTGCGCGGCGATACGGATCATGCCTTCGGTGCCGAGCTTGTCGAGCCACTCCGAATTGAAGGCGATTCGCGTCCGCTCGGGGTCCAGAATTTTGTAGACTTGTTCTTTGTAGGTTTGCGCGTTCTCCTCGACCTGGCTGCGCGTCAGTGGTTTTCGGGTTTCGTTTTTGCCAGTTGGATCACCGATCATCCCGGTAAAGTCACCGATCAGGAAGGTGACCTCGTGACCCAGCGTCTGAAATGTACGAAGCTTGTTCAGAAGCAGGGTGTGTCCCAAGTGCAGATCCTTGGCCGTCGGGTCGAAGCCGGCCTTGATGCGTAGCGGTCGGCTTGATTCTTGCGATGCGCGAAGGCGCTGCTGCAATTCGTCGAGGGGGAGAATCTCGTCAGTTCCGCGCTGCAGTTCGGCGAAAACGTCAATCATTGGTTTGTCATTCGGGTAGAGGCAGGATCATTCCGAGAACCTACTTTAGGAATTGCTCGGAACATCTTGCGCTGTAACGGATTTTGTGTTTCTTTAGCGTTTGGCGCTTGTGCACCCAGGAATCACGAATGAGGGTCTGCGCCAGCGCGGCAGGGGCCGCACGACTCATTCATCAAGCAGTTTTCCGGGCGAGCAACAATGCGTTTTGATTATAGTTCACCTGAGCCGCGCCGCCGCCGGCTCCCCGTGCGACGCCACACCGCCGTGGTCATCGCTGTCGCCGTGAGCCTAGTGGCTCTGGCCTTTATCAGTCGTCCCGGCGTTGCCAAGAAACAGGATGCGCCGTCCGCGCAAACCGAATCGCTCGATTTGCTCGGACAAGCCGAGGACGCTCTTCCTGATGCCAGCGGCGTCGACTACGACACGATGCTCCAGGCCACGGTAACGGACGATCTGGAGATCCCATCGCCCAGCGATTGGAGCCGGATCACCATCAAGCCGGGTCAGAGCCTGTCCGCCATCTTCGACGGGCAAGGCCTTCCAGCCACGGACTGGATCGAAATCCTGAAGCTGGGCAGCGACGCCGAGCGCCTGAAAAAGCTGAAGGCCGGTGAGGAACTTCACCTGCGCGTCAACGCCGGTCATCTCGCCGAGCTCAAATACGATATCGATGAATCGCATACGCTCAATATCCGTCGCACCGGCAACGGATTCGAAGCGATCGTACTGGCCGCACAGATCGAACACCGTCCGGCGTTCTCTTACGGCGAGATCAATGACTCCCTGTTTCTGTCCGCGCAGCGCGCCGGCCTGTCGGGACGGTTGATCATGGAGATGGCGAGTGTATTCGGATACGACGTCGACTTCGCGCTCGATATTCGCCGCGGCGATCGCTTCGTGGTGGTTTACGACCGCCTCTACAAGGATGGCAAGAAGCTGCGCGACGGCGACATCCTCGCCGCCGAATTCGTGAATCAGGATCGGGAACTGCGCGCCGTACGTTTCACCGATGCGGACGGCAATACCGCCTATTACACGCCGGAAGGCGATTCGATGCGCAAAGCGTTCATTCGCACGCCCCTGGATGTGTTTCGCATCAGCTCTCACTTCAATCCGGGACGCTTTCACCCGGTGCTGAACCGCATCCGCTCGCACAAAGGCACCGACTACGCCGCGCCGACCGGCACGCCGATCAAAGCCACCGGCGAAGGGCGCGTGGTGTTCGCCGGCGTCAAAGGCGGCTACGGCAACTGCGTGGTGTTGCGTCACGGGTCGACGTACCAGACCCTGTACGGCCACATGTCCAAGATTCGCTCCGGCATTCGTACCGGCGCTTCCGTCAAGCAGGGGCAGATCATTGGCTACGTTGGCTCCACCGGCCTCGCGACCGGGCCGCACCTTCATTACGAATTCCTCGTCAATGGAACCCACCGCAACCCGGTGACGGTCGCGCTGCCCAGGGCCAACCCGGTTGCACGCGCCGATCTGCCCAAGTTCAAGAGCGTCTCTGCGCCACTGATGGCCCAGATCGAGACGCTGTCGAGCGCCCAGTTCGCCAGTGCGAGCGATGCACTGGGAGCCGAGATAGCCGGGACACACTAGGCCCAATTTCGGGCTGCTCACTCCTCGGCCCCTATCCCCCTCACGGCCGTCCGCATGGCAGCGACTCCGCTCTATTTGGGCCTGATGTCGGGCACCAGCGCGGACGGCATCGACGCCGTACTGGCTCGATTCCCGGACAGCGGCGGCTGCACACTCATCGCGAGCCTGTCTCGCGCCTACCCGGATGCACTGCGACAGTCGATCCTATCCGCCTCGGTCCGGGCGCGGGCCTTGGATCTTCAGACCTACGCACAGATCGATGCGCGCGTCGGTCAGGCGTTCGCGCAGCTTGCGGCGAACCTGGTCGAACGCTCAGGGGTGCCTTGGGCCGACGTTGCAGCCGTCGGGAGCCATGGACAGACCCTGTTTCACGACCCTCTCGGCAACAGCCTTCAGGTCGGTGACCCGAACCGCATCGCGATCGCCTGTGGCCGTCCCGTCGTTGCGGACTTCCGGCGCGCCGACATGGCGGCCGGCGGGCAGGGCGCGCCACTGGTCCCCGCATTTCACCGTGCGATGTTCGGCCGGACCGATGAAGACTTATGCATCATCAACCTCGGCGGAATCGCAAATCTGAGTCACCTCCCCAGCTGCGACGGCCCCGTTCGCGGCTTCGATACCGGCCCGGCGAACGGTTTGCTGGATGAATGGATGCAGACGCGGCGCGGCTGTGCCTTTGACGCCGACGGCGCACTTGCACGCAGCGGTGCCCTCCACCGCCCCTTGCTGGATGCCCTGCTCGCCGACCCGTACTTCCAGCAACCGCCCCCCAAAAGCACCGGCCGAGATCATTTCAATCTGGAATGGTGCCGCGCCCGTTTCCCGGCGCTGGACACCGTGCCGGACGAGGATGTGGCGCGGACCCTGCTTGAGTTGACCGTGCAAAGCGTGGCGGACTCGCTCGCACCGCTGGCCGGCAGAGGTACTCGTGTGCTTCTGTGCGGTGGCGGTGCCGATAATGGCTATCTGGTGGAGCGACTGCGCGAGCAACTAGCGCCGCGCACCGTCGGTACCACAGCAGACGGCGGAATCGATCCGAAATGGGTCGAAGCGGCAGCCTTTGCCTGGCTGGCAAAGCGACGAATGGAGGGATTGCCCGGAAACCTGCCGAGCGCGACCGGCGCGCACCGCGCCGTGGTCCTCGGCGCGATCTACCAGCCGTGAGCGTTCAGACCGAAAAGGAGTTGCCGCAGCCGCAGGTCGTCGCTGCGTTGGGATTGCGGATCACAAACTGCGCGCCCTCGACGTCGTCCTTGTAGTCGATTTCCGCGCCCTGAAGGTATTGGACGCTCATCGGGTCAACAACCAGGGTCACGCCGCCCTTCTCGACGCGAGAATCTTCAGCGTCGTCGGCTTCGTCGAAGGTGAACCCGTACTGGAACCCCGAACAGCCGCCACCGGTCACGAACACGCGCAGCTTCAGGTTGGGATTGTTCTCCTCGTCCAGCAGCTCACGCACCTTGCGCGCCGCAGAATCCGAGAACAGCAGGGATGTTGAAATCGCTTCTTCACTCATAGCGGTAAGTCTACTCTCCAAAGCCAGGCGGTAGAATCCCGTCGAGCATCCAGTGTGACTAGCCGGACGTCGGGCTAGCCTGACCGTCGCGCTCTGCGTCGCCCGTATTGGCTGCCGGATCGACGATCTCATGTATACCCTTGGCCTCGTGCGTCACCGACTGCAAGGACGCCTCACCTTCGTGAATCATCTGGCCGTTGACGGTCGCGCCGCTGGCCATCTCGATCACCTTGTAATACACGTTGCCGGAAATGCGTGCCTTGTTGTTCAGGGACAGCCGCTCGGAGGCGTGTACGTCACCGGTAATGCTGCCATTGAGCACGACGTTCGGAACCCGCACATCCCCTTCAACCGCGCCGGATTCGCTGATCGACAGTACCGCGGACTTGTCGGAAGCGGCGATCACCTTGCCCTTGATTCGTCCGTCGACATGCAGCCCGCCGGTAAAGCGGACATCGCCTTGAACCTCGGTCTGCCGGCCGATCAAGGTATCGACGGCATTGGTGGCAGGGCGCGGCACGCCTTCCTTGCTTGCTTTGAACACTTCAGACCCCCTGGATCTTGCTCCAGTCATAAACGTCCTCAACGCGCGTCTGACCCGAACCTTCGGGCACCACCGCAATGGTCACGCGCAACGGGTTGAACCCTCCCGGAAGCTCAAACTCTCCGCTGAACTCCTGAAAGTACTTGAATGAAAATAACAGATTTCGCTCGGAACCAGCCGTCAGATCGCCAAGCGACAAGGTTTGCGTTCGACTCTCCCGGGCGCCCTGGATCGCGATCTCGACCCGCCCGGTGATACGCCGGTCGTGCCGCACCGACTGGATCAACACCAGTTCATAGCGCAGGCGCCCCTTGGTTTCGGTCGGATGTACCTTGAAATCGTAGACGCGTACACCGGTGCGGGCCTCGCCGGGCGAAACGATGCCCCGGTAGAAGGCGACCTGTTCCTGCAGGTCGGAAACCTCGGATTGCAGCTTGACGAGGGAGCCCCGCACACTCTGACAGGCCTGCTTGTCGATTTCCTGCGAGCGCTCCAGAAATACCACCTGCTCACGCAGTTCCTGCGCCTGTGTGCGCGCATCACGCAGTTCACGCATCAGCTCACGCCGCTCCAAAGAAAGCTTCTGGCTTTCCACGCGGGTTTCCTCGAAATCGGAAACCGTTGTCGCCCGCGTATAGCTGTAGAGCGCCCAGGCCGCAATCGCCACGGCGGCGGTGATGAGAACAATCAGAATCGGACGAAACCAGGGCCGGTCGCGCTTGATGATGATCTTCGGGTTCATGGCCAGACAGGCGGCTGGTCCAGCGCAGTGACTTCATCGAAACCGAACATCAGGTTGAAGTTCTGCACGGCTTGTCCTGCCGCGCCTTTGACAAGATTGTCGATCACCGCCAGAACCACGACGGTGTCCCGCCCCATGGGGCGATGAACCGCGATTCGGCAGGTATTCGAGGCGCGTACCGAACGCGTATCCGGCGCCGCCCCCGCCGGCATCACATCAACGAACGGCTCATCGCGATACCGCGCCTCGAACAAGGCCTGGTAGTCGAGATCACCCTTCTTGACCCTGGCATAGAGCGTTGCATGGATGCCGCGCACCATGGGAACCAGATGCGGCGTGAATGTCAGGGAAACCGCCGGCCCAGCAATACCGACCAAGCCTTGCTCGATTTCCGGCAGATGCCGATGGCCGGCCACGCCATAGGCCTTGAAGGAATCCGTCGCCTCTGCGAACAAGGAACCCAGCTTGAGTTCACGCCCGGCGCCGCTGACACCGGACTTGCAGTCCGCGATCAGGCTTGCCGCGTCGACAGCCTGTGCCTCCAGCAGCGGCAGGAAACCGAGCTGGACGGCGGTCGGGTAGCAGCCGGGATTGCCGACGACGCTCGCGCGACGAATGTGCTCTCGTTTGATCTCGGGCAACCCATAAACGGCGGCTTCCAGCAAATCGGGACAGGCATGCGCATGCCCATACCACTGCTTGTAGACCGCGGCGTCACGCAAGCGAAAATCGGCCGACAGGTCGACAACGCGTACGCCGCGCGACACCAGTTCCGGGGCCATTTGCATCGCCGTGGTGTGCGGCGTGGCGAAGAACACCGCATCGCAACCCGCCAGCGCAGCGATATCCGGCGCCGTGAATGCCAGTCCGTCGAAAAATCCACGCAACTGCGGGAACATCTCGGTCACCGGTTTGCCGGCCTCCTTGCGCGAGGTCAGATGCTCGACGCGCGCATACGGATGCCGCGCCAGCAGACGCAGAAGCTCGGCTCCGGTATATCCCGTGCCGCCGACGATTCCGACCTTGATCATGCGAGGACGCTCTGACAACTGAGCGCGCGATATTAGCGGCAATGCACCCCGGCGAGACAGGCCTGGCATAAACTTCGCCGCTGCGCATTCATACGATCACGGGAAACCCAAGCGATGCTCTGGCTCAAGGCCTTCCACATCATCTTCATGGTCACCTGGTTTGCAGGCCTGTTCTATCTGCCGCGCCTGTTCGTCTACCACGTCGGCGTCAGCGACGATGCGGGCAGGCAGCGCTTCAGCACGATGGAGCGCAAGCTGTACGCGATCATGACGATCGGCATGCTCGGCACCTGGGTGTTTGCGATCGCCATGATCGTAACCACGCCCGGCTACCTGCAGATGGGCTGGCTGCACGCCAAGATCACGCTGGCACTGTTGCTGTCGGGCTATACCGGCTGGCTCAAATCGCACATACGACGGCTGGCCGCGGGCGCCAACACCAAGAGCGAGCGTTACTTCCGCATCATCAACGAAGTTCCGGCCGTGTTCCTGGTCGCGATCGTGATCCTCGCGGTGGTCAAGCCATTCTGAATCTGAGCGGTCGCGCCCTTGCGGCGCGACCGCGGTACGCGGACTTCAGGATTCGTCGCCGTACATCTGGGACTGCTGATAGTTCTGCAGGCCGACTTTGTCGATCAGGCCGAGCTGCTCTTCCAGGAAGTCGATGTGCTCTTCCTCGCTCTCCTGAATCTCGACCAGCAGCTCGCGCGTCACGTAGTCGCGGACCTGTTCGCAATAGGCGATCGCCTCCTTGTACATCGGGTGCGCTTCCTGCTCGCGCTTGAGATCGGCGCGCAGCAGCTCGGGTACGTCTTCACCGATGAACAGGCGTCCGAGATCCTGCAGGTTCGGCAGACCTTCGAGAAACAGGATTCGCTTGACCAGTTTGTCAGCGTGCTTCATCTCGTCGATCGACTCTTCATACTCTTTCTTGCCGAGCCGATGAAAACCCCAGTTCTCCAGCATGCGCGCATGCAGGAAATACTGGTTGATCGCCGTGAGTTCGTTTTTCAGCGCCAGATTGAGATATTCCAGCACTTTGGCGTCGCCCTGCATTGCACACTCCGGTAAGTCTTGAGGATCGTGCGCAGTCTACGCGCGGACATCGCCACTGGGAACCCCCAAACAGACCCTAAGCCGCTGTTTTTATTTATAATTTTTAACGATTATGCTTGGGATTCTCGTTCACACCGACCGCGTCCGCACTGCAGCCTGCATCAGCGGCGCCGAAACCTCCGGCAGGGCCGAGGACAAGACCTCACGTGCAGTGGGTACACACTTGCCACAACAGGTTCCCAGACCGAGTTCGCGCGTCAGGTCACGCAGCGTGCAGGCACCCTCGCCCACTGCGCGACGGATGCGGGACTCGCTGACAGCCTTGCAAATGCAGACATACATAGAAATCAGGCTCGGGAAAACATGAACGAGAGTGATTCTGATTACATTACAAATGCGAATCAGTGTCAATAATGTCTGCGAGTGATTTTAACTATCGTCCTTCGCCGATCGATGGCGAATCGCAGCATCAGCTTCTGGCGCTCACGCCATAGGGTGGATAGCGCCGACGCCGCGGCTGCACGCCAATCAAGGGCGCCAGCTCACGCATTGCAGCGCGATAGACATCGCGCTTGAAGGACACGACATCGCGCAAGGGGTACCAGAAATCGACCCAGCGAAAGCCGTCGAATTCCGGACGTTCGCAGCGATCGAAGCGAATCGCCGATTCGTCCGCTTTCAGGCGCAACAGAAACCAGATCTGTTTCTGGCCGATGCACATTGGAATGCGGCCGCGCCGGATATAGCGTTTGGGTAGACGGTAACGCAGCCAGTCCTCGGTGCGTCCCAGAATGACGACGTGCTCGGGGTCGAGGCCCAATTCCTCCATCAATTCGCGATACAGCGCCTGTTCGGGGGATTCGCCGGGACTGAGTCCGCCCTGTGGAAACTGCCAGGCATTCTGTCCGATTCGTTTGGCCCACAACACGCGGCCCTGCTCGTTACTCAGAATGATCCCGACGTTCGGGCGAAAGCCCTCGGCGTCGACCACGATCCTGCCCTCGTTTGGTCGGTATCCTATTGTTTCATAGCACCACAGCTGCGCCAATCGGCGGCGGCGACGCGGTGTCCCCAAAAGCGTCTGTTTTCCGGAGCCTGCTTGATGCGCCTGGCCGTTTTCGATCTCGACAATACCCTGCTGTCCGGAGACAGCGACTACCTCTGGGGTCAGTTCCTGGCCGACGGCGGCTATGTCGACGCCGATCAGTATGCCCATGCCAACCGCCGCTTTTACGAGCAGTATCTCGCAGGGGAACTGGACATTGCGGAGTTCGCGGCATTTTCGCTGCGTCCGCTGATCGAGCTCGGCGCACCCAGTCTGGCTGCGCTGCGACCACGCTTTGTTCGGGACAAGATCGCGCCGATCGTCAGCGAACAGGCCTACGCCTTGCTCGAACGTCATCGAGCCGATGGCGAGACCCTGCTGATCACCACCGCAACCAGCCGCTTCATCACCGAACCGATCGCCGAACTGCTGGGCGTTGAGCACCTGATCGCGACCGACCCGGAGGTCATCGACGGGGTCTACACCGGTCGTATCGCCGGCACGCCGAACTTTCAGGATGGCAAGTGCATCAGGCTGCGCCGATGGATCGAAGCCGCCGCCGCCCCGGTCACACACATGACCGCCTACAGCGACTCCCGCAACGACGTGCCACTGCTGGAGATGGCTGACGTGCAGATTGCCGTGGACCCCGACCCGGTGCTGCGAGGCATCGCGGCCGCGCGCGGCTGGCCGATCATTTCTTTGCGCTCACCCTCCGCCGCGGCCCGCTGATTTGCCGGCCAGTCCGGTCCCGCCGCAGGATGTGTACCCCGCCCATCGACAGGACAGTTGCATGATCGTTTTCGTAACCGGCGCGAGCGCCGGATTCGGCGCCGCCATCGCGCGCCGCTTCGCCACTGACGGACACCGTCTCATCATCACCGGACGGCGCATGGAGCGCCTTCAATCACTGGCGGACGAGATCGGGCCATCCATGGCCCTGCCGCTGGCGCTTGATGTGCGTGACCGTACCGCCGTGGAGTCGGCCATCGCCACGCTGCCGGAAGAATTTCGCGAAATCGATCTGCTGGTCAACAACGCCGGCTTGGCGCTGGGACTGGAGCCGGCGCCACAGGCCTCGCTCGACGACTGGGAACAGATGGTCGACACCAACATCAAGGGCCTGCTATATCTCACGCGCAGCCTGCTTCCAGGCATGGTGGAACGCGGACGTGGGCATATCGTGAACATCGGCTCCACCGCTGGTGAATGGCCGTATCCGGGCGGCAATGTCTACGGTGGCACCAAGGCCTTCGTGCGCCAGTTCTCGCTGAATCTGCGTGCCGACCTGCTGGGTACGCCGGTGCGGGTCAGCAACGTCGAGCCGGGCCTGGCCGGCGGCACCGAATTTTCCAATGTGCGGTTTCACGGGGACGATGAGCGGGCCGCCAAGGTCTACAGCAATACCCAGGCGATGACGGCCGAGGACATCGCCGAAACCGTGCATTGGATCGCGACGCGTCCCGCACACCTCAACATCAACACCGTTTCCCTGATGCCGGTCAGCCAGGCCTTCGGCCCGCTGGCAGTCAAGCGCGACGCCTGAACGGGCGCACGGCACTCAGTCTTCGACTTCCGGCAGACGGCGGCCCACGACCATGGCTGCCGCGGTCCCGAACGCGAACAGAAGCACCGCGTACTGGGGTCCCAATAGTGCGGCCGCCGACCCCAGCGCGCCCCCCAGGAGCAGCAGCAGCCCGGTGGCCGTGTTGGAAACGGCAACATAGTCGGCTCGATCATCCGCGCCGGCGGCGTCGATCACATAGGTCTTGCGAGCCAGGCGTACGCCGGCATGAATCACGCTGAGCAGGCCATAAGCCAAGGCATAAACCAGCATGCCCACGAGCCCTTGGACCTGTGCGGACGCGCAGATCAGGACGGCAAGACCCAAGGCGGTGGCCAGGGCTGCACACAGCAACATCACGCGGCGACTCGAACGATCGGACATGCGACCCCAGACCGGCCCCGACAGAAAATCGGCGGCGCCCTGTGCCAACAGCAGGCCGCCGAAACCGGACATCGTGCCACCGGCCTCAGCCGCCAGCGCCACATAGAACGGTGCCGACAGCGCGGTTCCCAGCAGCAGGGCACGGGTCAGCACGAAACGGCGCAGCACCTCGTCGCTACGCAAGCGCCCCATCGCGGCCCAGGCGTGCTGCCAGGCCGAAACCCCGCCTTCGGTGGCACCCGGACTCTCGACCACGCCCATGTAGAGCAGCGCGCCCAACAACCACAAGGCCGCCGCGACCAATAGCAACAGGCCGGCGGCGTCCTGATCGATCACGCCGAGAATCAGCGCGGTGGCAAGGCCGCAGGCCATCAACCCGGCCAGACTCGCGGCATCGCCCGAGACCCGGCCGCGCCGCTGACGCGATACGGTCTTGCCCATCACGTCCTTGACCGCCACCGAACACAGGCCGCGCGCAAGACTGAACAGCAGCATCAATCCCAGGCAGGAGAAACCGGCGGCGAGCGGCGGCAGGCCCGCCACCGCCGCCCAGATTCCGAGCAGCGCCAGCGCCTGCACCAGGCTGCCGAACACCCAGTAGTTCTTGCGACGCGGTGCCTTGCGAATCCAGTGTGCCACCAGCATCTGCGGCGCCATCGAGCCGGATTCTCGAATCGGCACCAGCCAGGCACTGAAGGCGGCCGGCACACCGGCGGCGTGCAACAGCCACGGCAAGACCAGCTTCGGCGAGGCCAGCAGATCACCGGTCTTGGTCGCCCCCAGCGCAACCAGATGGATCAGAAAGTTGCGTGGCAGATGACGGCAGGCGGACTCCGGAATGTCCTTGCACAGGCGCACATCATCGTCACCGCTGAGCAATCCATAGATTTCGTTTGCGGGCGTCGACACGATTCGACCCGGCGCTCTCAGCTCAGATAGGTGTAACCGCTGAGGCCCGCGTCGAGCTCCGCCAGCAATTCGGTCTTTTCCTCGGCGGATATATCCAGGGTCTCGAACTTGTGGCGGTAACTCTGCGCCAACTCCTCCGGCGCCAGATGCACATAGCGCAGCAGTTCGTCGGTGCGATCGCCGTACTCGGCGTCTTCCAGCCGCCAACTGTCGTCGGTCAACACCACGTTGACGGCATTGGTATCACCGAACAGGTTGTGCATGTCGCCCAGAATTTCCTGATAGGCGCCCACCATGAAAAAGCCGACCAGGTAGGGCTCGCCTTCGCGCAGCTTGTGCATCGCCAGGGTCGGCATCACACCTTCCCGATCGACGTAGTGTTCGAGTTGTCCGTCAGAATCGCAGGTGAGGTCGCACAGGCGCGCACGCACCGCCGGGACTTCATCCAAACGGTGCAGCGGCAGGATCGGAAAGACCTGTTCGATCGCCCAAGCGTCCGGAAGCGACTGGAACAGCGAGAAATTGCAGAAGTACTTGGCGGACAATTTGAGCTGAAGCTCGTCGATCGTTTCACGATGGGCACGGATCGAGGCATCCAGCCGCGGGATCGCCGCACGCGCCACCGCGTAGTAGGCCCGTTCGGCATAGGCGCGCTGTTCGAGATTGAGACGCCCATGCGCGTACTGGCCCTGTGCCTCGCCCAGGAAATGCGCGGCATCGTGCAGCGACTCGATCGGCCCCTGTGAGTCGATTTCGTCGAACAGCGCGAAGAAATCCCGCAGGATCGCCGGGGCATCGGCCGGCAGCGCCGGCAAATCGTGATCCGGCACCGTTTCCTGATCGATGATGGAACTGATCAATACCGCGTGATGCGCCGTCAGCGCGCGGCCGGACTCGGAAATCACATTCGGCTCCGGCTCGCCGGTGCTGGCGCAGATTTCCTGCAAGGCGCGCAGGATGTTGCGCGCGTACTCGCGCAGCGAATAGTTCATCGAACACAGGCTGCGCGAGCGGGTACCTTCGTAGTCCACGCCCAGCCCGCCGCCCACGTCCACCGTGTCGACGGGCGCGCCGAGCTGTCGCAACTCCACGTAAAATCGGGCTGCTTCCTGCAAGCCGCGCGCGATGTCCTGCACATTGGCGACCTGAGAGCCGAGGTGGAAGTGGACCATGCGCACGGTATCCAGCTGTCCGGCCTCGCGCAGCATGTTGACCGCCGCCAGTATCTGCGGCGGCGTCAGGCCGAACTTCGATTTCTCGCCGCCGGTGTTCTGCTGGGTGCTGGCGAATTTGGAGGACAAGCGCACGCGCAGACCCAGCAGCGGAGAGACTCCCAGCGCCTTGGATTCGGCGAGCACGATCGGCAGTTCCGACAGCTTCTCGACGACGATGTAGACGCGGTGACCCAGCTTGGTGCCGATCAGTGCCCGCCGAATGTATGAGCGGTCCTTGTAGCCATTGCACACGATGACGCTATCGGCCGGGGCCAGCCCCAGCACAGCGGCCAGTTCCGGCTTGCTGCCGGCTTCCAGGCCGACGCGGGTCCCGCCGTGCGCCACAATGGCCTTGACCACGTCGGCCTGCTGATTGACCTTGATCGGATAGACGGCGGTGTAGCGCCCGCCGTAACCCAGTTCCCCGATGACACCCGAAAACGCGTCCGCCAAGGCGTCGACGCGGTCGTGCAGGATGTCCTTGAAGCGCACCAGTACCGGCAGGTCCAGGCCTTCCTGCGGCAGCCGGCGGGCCAGTTCGTACAGATCGACCTCGGCGCCGTTGTCGCGGTGCGGCCGCACCACCACGTGCCCGGCCGCATTCACGTCGAAGTAGCCCTCACCCCAGAACGGGATGTTGTATTGCGCTCGCGCGTCGGTCGCGGCCCAGTCGCTCATGCTTGAATTGCGTCCTTCATATTAGTGAACATGCGCTGCCCCTATACTCGCGCGCTCGAAAAGCCGCGCCCTGGAAACTGCCGATGTCCTTAGATCAATCCTGGTTCACCGAGTCGGACGACAACACCGGACTCGCGTTTTCGCTGAAGCTCGGCCAGCCCGTACACAGCGAGACCACGCCCTATCAGACGATCGACATCTACCGTACCGAAACCTTCGGTTACCTGATGACGATCGACGGCTGCACCATGGTGAGCACTCGCGACAATTTTCTCTACCACGAGATGATGTCGCACCCGGCGCTGAACAGCCATCCGGCGCCCAAGCGCGTGGTCATTGTCGGCGGAGGCGACTGCGGCACGCTGCGCGAAGTGCTCAAGCACCCCGAAGTGGAATCCGCCGTGCAGGTGGAAATCGACGAACGGGTGACACGCCTGTCCGAGCAGTATTTCCCCGAACTGTGCGTATCCAATGACGATCCGCGCGCCGAACTGTACTTCGGCGACGGCATTCAATGGATGAAGGACGCGCCGGCGGAGTCGATCGACGTACTGATCATCGATTCCACCGACCCGATCGGACCAGCCGAAGGCCTGTTCGGCAAGCGCTTCTACGCCGACTGCATCAAGGCGCTCAAGGCCGACGGCATTCTGGTGCATCAATCGGAATCACCGCTGCTGCATCTCGAACTGATCACGGCGATGCATCGCGCCATGCGTGACAGCGGTTTTGCGCAGACACAGCTGCTGCACTTCCCGCAGACGATCTACCCGAGCGGCTGGTGGAGCGCCTCACTGGCCTGCAAGTCCAGCGTGCCCCTGGCGCAGCGCCTCGACGAAGACGCGATTGCAGCACTGAACTGCCGCTACTACTCGGCAGCGATTCACCGTGGCGCCTTCGCCTTGCCGCCGTTCGTCGAACAGGCGCTCAAGGGCCTCTAACGTGAATCACGCGCGGCGTGATGCCGACCTACCCTCGCCCGCTCGCGGGAGAAGAGGGACCGCTCGCGAATGCGAGCGGTGGGTCAGGGTAACGACGACCATGGCGCAGGCGATTCATTCTGCAGGGTGCCGCTCGCGGCATGGCCGTTAGTACCGGCCCAACACCGGATTATGGTGCGACCATGAAGTCCGGCGGCTCCGGCGCGACCCAAAGCACTTCTGCGGCGTCCTCGGCGCAGTACCGCCGCGCCGCCTCGGCTGCCGCCTGGATCAAGGCCTGGCGCTCCTCGGGCCCCATCGGGTCCGGCCGTCCGCTCGGGTCGCGCCCAGAAACCTGCTTCGCGCTCCGGTAGGCCGCGACCCGCTCCTCACGTAGACGACACTCCGCCCGGACTTTCTCCGCGAACTCGCGTGGCACGACCGACAGCGATCGGGGTGCGATCTGGCGCGATTCGATGTAGTGACGATCAAGGCGCAGGGCCGGGCCCGGCGCACGATCCGCGTAGTGCACGACGCCGTTCGCGTCCGTCCACCTGTAGACGCCGGCCGCAACAGACAGAGACGTAGAAATAGACGTCAGCATCGGCACTAACCACACGCAGATGCGGACGAGCGGTTTCATTGACTGTCGGCGCCGCAAGTGTCTCGAACCCGGGCCTGCGTCCGTTCGAGCAGCTGCGCATGCTGAACCGCGTCGAGGGTTCGGCGCTGACCCAGGGCATCTTCCTCGATGATGCTTTCGGCGTCCCAATATTGCTGCAGGCGCTGCCTCGCCGCCTCGCAATCCGCCGACGCCGACGGGGCCTGCGTGTCGGAAGCAGGCATCGCCCGGTCGGGAATTTGGGCGGCGCCCGGCCCCGGCTGGTCGCCGAAGTGCGCGCGTCCCTGGGCGTCAACCCAGCGATAAATCGTCGCACCGCTGACCGCAGGTGCAGCCAGACAGAGGCTCAACAGGAATACGATTTCGCGCAGCATTGGCGCCCTCCCCCGACCAGCGCCCAGTGTATTGCGCGGCTGACGGCGCGCACAAACGGCGTTCGGCCGGGGCGGCTCGAACGCAGGGCTCAGGGGGCCACGGCCACCGCAGCCTCGAACCGACGCATCCACCAAGGCACGTCAATGTGAATCACCTCGACTTCGCCCGTGCCCGAAGGCGCGTGAATCGCACGACCGCCGCCGAGCCACATCACCACATGGACACCGTTTGCCTGATTTCCGGGAAAACGAAAAAACAGCAGATCGCCGGGACGCACATCCTCTGGGTCAATTTCCAGGCCGCTGTGCATCTGATCGCGCGCCGAACGTGGCAAACTCAGACCCGCCGCCCGGTAGCTGAAATACACCAGCCCGCTGCAGTCGAATCCCGCAGAATCGGCACCGCCATAGCGATAGGGTCGGCCCAGCTGACCCAATGCCGCATCGAGCGCACGCTCTCGTGTTCCTGCGTCGCCCTGTTGCGGACGCAAGGGCTCACTGCCGCAGCCCGACAGAATCAGCACGGCCCAGCACAACAGCAGCCAGGGGCGCAGCAGAATCATGCCGTCGGGGCGACGCATTTCAGGATAATCAGCGGAGTCTCACTGGCTAGAGCTCGTGTGTGCCGAATCCACGGCGGCGGCCGGCAAGTGTTCAGACCGCGTCGGAACCTCGTTCTCCGGTACGAATGCGCGTGGCCTGCCCGAGATCGTAGACGAAGATCTTGCCATCGCCGATTTCGCCGGTGCGCGCAGCCTGGGTAATCGCCTCCGTCGCCGGCTCGACCATGTCCGGCTCCAGTGCGAGTTCGATCTTGATCTTGGGCAGCAGGTCAACAACATACTCAGCACCGCGATACAGCTCGGTGTGCCCCTTCTGCCGCCCGAATCCACGAACCTCGGTCACCGTCATGCCCTGCACGCCGATATCCGACAGCGCTTCGCGCACTGCGTCGAGCCGGAACGGCTTAATGATCGCAATCAGCATTTTCATCGGCACTGCCCTTCTGTTGTTCCTGGAACCCGGTCCAAGTTCCGATCAATGTAGAGGGCAGTGTAGACGGCGCCTCGCGCAAAAAGAAAGGCGGGCGCATTGCTGCGCCCGCCCGGTTTGCCGCAAGACCGCGAGAATCAGTCCCGCTTGAATTCCGGATAGGCCTCGAGGCCACATTCGGAAAGGTCCGTACCCATGAGCTCTTCTTCTTCGCTGACGCGCAGACCGAGGATCATCTTGAGGACGAACCAAACGATCAGACTGGTGACGAACACCCAGACGAAGATGCTGACCAGACCCAGAAGCTGGGCGCCGAAGCTCGCGTCCTCGTTGGTGATCGGCACCGCCATCAGACCCCACATGCCGACCACGCCGTGGACCGAGATGGCACCAACCGGATCGTCGATCTTGAGCTTGTCGAGACCGATGATCGAGAACACCACGATGATGCCGCCCACGGCGCCGATCAGCGTGCCGACGACCGGAGTCGGGGCCAGCGGTTCGGCGGTGATGGCGACCAGGCCCGCAAGTGCGCCGTTGAGCGCCATCGTGAGATCGGCCTTGCCGAACACCAGACGTGCCACGACCAGCGCGGCGATGGTACCGCCGGCCGCCGCCATGTTGGTGTTCACGAAGACGCGCGCCACTGCATTGGCCTCGTCGATGTTCGACACCACCAGTTCGGAACCACCGTTGAAACCGAACCAACCCAGCCACAGGATGAAGGTACCCAGGGTGGCCATCGGCATGTTCGCACCCGGAATCGGGTTGATCTTGCCGTCTGCGCCATACTTGCCGAGACGCGGACCGAGCAACAGTACGCCCGCCAGTGCCGCAGAAGCGCCGCACAGATGCACGATGCCGGAACCTGCGAAGTCGTTGAAGCCGGCGGCGTCGAGGAAGCCGCCACCCCACTTCCAGAAGCCCTGAACCGGATAGATGAAGCCGGTCATGAAGACAGCGAAGGCGAAGAACACCCACAGCTTCATGCGCTCGGCAACCGCACCGGAGACGATCGACATCGCGGTCGCAACGAACACGACCTGGAAAAAGAAGTCGGACAGGCCGGAGTAGTAGGTATCACCACCGCTGGCCAGCACATCTTCGACGGAGTTGTCACCGCCGCCCAGCAAACCGCCGAAGCCGGGGAAGTACGGGCTCATCGCATCGCCCGGATACATGATGTTGTAGCCCATCAACATGTACATGACGCAGGCCACGGCATACAGGCCGATGTTCTTGGTCAGGATTTCGGCCGTGTTCTTGGCACGGACCAGACCCGATTCAAGCATCGCGAAGCCGGCCGCCATCCACATGACGAAGGCGCCCATCACCAGGAAGTAGAATGTATCCAGTGCGTACGCGAGCTGGACCGTCGCATTTTCGGCATCGGACATTTCCGCCGGAGCCTCTTCCTCGACCATGACCTCGGCTTCCTCGGCCATCGCCGGTGCTTCGTCCATGGTCGCCTCGGGCGCCATTTCCTCGGCCGTTTCCATCGTTTCCGGCGCCATCTCATCCTGCGCCATCGCGAACCCGCTGAAGCCCAACATCATGGCCGCGAGCAATGACATCAAACGCATCGTTTTCATGCTTTTGTCCCCCTGATTTTTAAAGCGCGTCTTTGCCGGTCTCGCCGGTCCGGATGCGGACCGCCTGTTCGAGCGAAAACACAAACACCTTGCCGTCCCCGATCTTGCCGGTGTGTGCTGCCTTGGTGATCGCTTCGATCGCCGCGTCGAGCGTTTCGTCTTCGACAGCGACTTCGAGCTTCACTTTCGGCAGGAAGTCGACGACATACTCCGCTCCCCGGTACAGCTCGGTATGACCCTTCTGACGACCGAAACCCTTGACCTCGGTAACGGTAATCCCTTGCACGCCGATCTCCGAAAGCGCCTCGCGCACTTCGTCAAGCTTGAACGGCTTGATGATGGCCGTAATTAGTTTCATCTGTAGAACTCCTGGACCCAGTCGTATCCCCATCCCACCTGGCAGTCGAGGTGGGCTCGGGTTACCCCCCAATGCATCTAACATGCCAGTGCATGCGTTCCGAAATGGAATTTCCCGCACCATCTTGGTGCTGCTCACAGCTTGTGCTCGCGTCCAGACAGTAACTTGTCTAGGCTTGAGCCTTGGTCCGATTCGGGGTGTACACGATGTCCACAAGCCGGCAACTGGAAGAGCTGGCCGCAAAATTGGCGCAGGCACTGCCACCAGGCCTCAAGGGCCTGAGGCGGGAACTGGAGGACAATTTCCGGGCGGTGCTGCGCGCCCACCTCGATCGGCTCGATCTGGTGTCCCGCGAACGCTTCGACGTTCAGGCGGAATTGCTGGCACGCACCCAACAGAAGTTGCAGCGTCTGGAGCAACGACTCGACGCATTGGAATCCCGCTCCGCCTCGAATACATCCGCCTGAAGCGGCGCGGGTTCCTGAGCCGTTCATGTCCCAGCACAGTCTCGCAACCGTCCACTCGCGGGCGCAGAACGGCTTGCAGGCGGACCTGGTCACGGTGGAAGTGCATCTCGCGCCCGGCCTGCCAGGACTGTCGATCGTCGGCCTGCCCGAGGCCGCTGTTCGTGAGTCCAAAGACCGTGTACGCGCCGCCATACAGAATTGTGGCTACGAGTTCCCGGCGCGCCGCATCACGGTCAACCTGGCGCCGGCGGACCTGCCCAAGGAAGGCGGGCGCTTCGATCTTGCGATCGCCCTCGGCATCCTCGCCGCATCGCGGCAGATACCACACGAATCGCTGAGCGACATCGAGGTACTGGGCGAACTGCGTCTGTCCGGCGCGATCGCGCCGATCCGTGGCGCGTTGCCCGCCGCGATCAAGGCCGCGGACGCCGGGCGACGCCTGCTGGTGCCACTCGAGAATCTCGGCGAGGCCACGCTCGCCCCCACCGCCGAGGCGATCGCCGCCGAACGTCTCGGCGATCTATGCGAGCAATTGCAGCGCGGCCCGCTCGCCAGCAGCGAGCCTCCCAAGCTTGAGCCGACACCGTTCGCACAGGCCGATATCGCCGACGTGCGCGGGCAACATCAGGCCAAGCGCGCGCTCGAAATCGCTGCCGCAGGCGGACATTCCCTGCTCATGGTCGGACCGCCCGGCAGCGGCAAATCCATGCTGGCACAGCGCCTGCCAGCCCTGCTGCCACCGCCGGACGCTGCCGAATCTCTGGAAATCGCCAGTGTTGCGTCCATTTCACGAGAAGGCTTTGACGTTTCCCGCTGGGGCCAACGCCCCTATCGCGCGCCGCACCACACCGCTTCGGCCGTGGCTCTGGTCGGCGGCGGCAGCGACCCGCGCCCCGGCGAGATCACGCTGGCGCATGGTGGCGTGCTGTTTCTCGACGAGCTTCCGGAATTTCAACGACAGGTGCTGGAAGCGCTGCGCGAGCCATTGGAAACCGGACAGGTCACGATTTCGCGAGCTGGACGGCAGGCCGATTTTCCGGCTCGGTTTCAGTTCGTGGCGGCGATGAACCCCTGCCCCTGCGGCTGGAACGGTGATCGCGAACGCGAATGCCGCTGCTCGCCGGACCGTATTCATCGTTATCGGGACCGTATCTCGGGGCCGCTGCTGGACCGTATCGACCTGCACATCGAGGTGCCCCGGCTGCCGGCCGCGGAACTCAGTGGACCATCCAATGCATCGGCTACTGAAACCACGACCGAGGTTCGAGCCCGCGTCATCCGCGCCCGCGAACAGCAGTTGCGGCGATCGGCCCGACCCAATGCCGCGTTGCTGCCAAACGAGCTGGACAGCCTGGTTGAACTGAGCGAAAAGGCCCGATCCATATTGGTGCAGTACGCGTCCAAAATGGTGCTTTCGGCACGCGCCATGCACCGCGCCGTTCGTGTCGCGCGCACCATTGCGGACCTTGGTGACAGCACGCAGATTCGGCCGGCGGACATGGCAGAAGCGCTGCGTTATCGCGCGCTGTCTAGCTGACCAAGCGTTTTCTTGCCAAACAAAAACCCCGGCTGTCGCCGGGGTTTTTGTGACATCCCTTCAAAATGCAACTGATTACAGATCGAAGCTCTTGGACAGACCCAACACGAATTTGGGGTCGTCGTCGTCGATGTCTGTAACAACGATCGCGAAGCTGGCGCTCAGCGAGTCATCGATCGCAGTGGAAATACCGAGGCTATAGTCAATGTAGTCGGTATCTTCAGCGCCGTCGTCACCTTCGAAGGCATCGCCAAAGCTGTAACCAATTGCGATATCCAGCGAGGTCTTGTCGGACAGTGGCGCGGAGAAGCTGCCGTTGACATAGTGGCTCAGATCAGCCTCGACGCCGAAGTAATCGCCCACCGCGCCGTAGTAACCCAACGAGAACATGCCAAACGACAGGCTGCCGTAGATTTCCGTGGTGTTGGCAGACGGGTCGAAACCTTCTTCGTCTTCTTCCGGATAGTAGTAGTAGACGACGCCGAAATCGTAACCGACACCGCCGGAGGTCTCGCCGCCGAAACCAGCATAGAGATCAAGCTCAGTGTCGCCCGCGCCCCAGTCAACGTTGGATCCCCAGGTACCAAGATAAAAGCCGGAATCCGCCGCGTAATCGATGCCGCCCTGAATTGCGGGTTCACCACCGTCGCCCTGCGGAATACCACGGAACATGTATTCGCTGACCGCGCCCACGTTCCCCGACCAACCGGCAAATGCGGTGGGGCTCGCAGCCGCCGCGCACAATGCCGCCATAGCAGCCACTCGCTTCATTTTGAACATGTAAACCTCTCCCAATCGGTTGCGCATTGATTTTCTTGACTGAATGCACGGCTCGGAGGCTGCCCTCCATGAATGCCCAATTCCCCCCGAATCGCCGAGCACCACATTGCAGCAATTTGGATGCCAAATCGGTGCGCACCGGAAATCCGGCCCAAAACAAAACTGCCGGCTCGTCTCGGACGAACCGGCAGTTTCTGCTTCCGTTCGCGTGAGGCGCCCCCAGACGTGACTACAGACCGGACTGGCCGAGCATGTACTCCACCGCCTCCTGCACTTCTTCGTCGGACAGCGACGGATCACCGCCCCGCGCAGGCATCTGGTTGATGCCGTTGATCGCGCCCTCGACGATGGCGTCCACGCCACCCTGAGCGTCGATGCGCGCCTTCCAGGCGGCAGCCTCTCCGATTTTGGGCGCGCCGAGCACACCCGCCTGATGGCAGGCGCCGCAGACCTTGCCGACGATTTCCTCGCCGCTCATCGGCGCCCGCGAGCTCGCTTCGGTCTTCTGCATCAGTGCCGCCGGATCGGTCACGACCATGGCAACGGGTTTGACGCGATCTTCGAGTCGAGCCATGGCCGCGGGGTCCATGCTTTCATTGGTCGCCGAGAAGTCGACGATGGAGGCCGCGATCGCGATGAGGAAGGCAAGGCCCACCAGAACCGCGAGGACCGTGAGGAAAGTAGCGAGAAATTTCTTGTCGTGATTGGCGTGGTCCACCAGCGGACTCCGGTCCCGTGAGAAAAATTAAGGCGCGCAGTATAGCGATGCCGCGCACGGTTGGCGTAGCGATAAACGGCTCAAATCGATAGCTTATCCGGCGAATTGTAGTACAGCGGCGCCGCCCATGCGGATGGTTCAGCGGGGGCGCCGAGCATTCGACGCAGCAAGCATCTGTGCGCCGACGCGGGCTATCGAGGTCCGCCGGCTTTGAAGGTCATCGAGTCCCATGGCTACATTGCCCACGTCGTGGACCGCGCCAAGGAAGCTCAGGCCAAGCGGCGGAACCCCGAAAGGAAGGCGCGCCGCTGGGTCGTCGAGGTCTGCCACAGTGGGTTCAATCGCTTCCGTAAGCTACTCGTGCGATACGAGAAGCTCGAACGCAGCTTCGTCGCCCTCAAGCACATCGCCGCCGCCATCATCGCGTTCCGAAAGGTGAAGACAACGGTCAATATTATTTACGGATAGATTCTAGGCAGTGTCGTCACAAGTTGAAGTGGATTTGCAATACTATGCACCAAGCCCATGAAAAAGCGAGCGTTGCGTATGTCATTGCAACACCGACACGACCTTTCAGATCGACACTGGGCGCTGCTGGA
>Ga0207893_1000072_pt1 | contig 83612 bp, 88 predicted proteins | sample MalvirmetaMSP121_FD_184233 | JGI IMG/M metagenome (GOLD analysis project Ga0207893, IMG submission 184233) | Marine viral communities from the Deep Pacific Ocean - MSP-121 (SPAdes) | ecosystem: Environmental > Aquatic > Marine > Oceanic | place: Pacific Ocean | collected 2001-06-02 | reverse complement strand
ATCGCTGGCCCATGGTGCGGAACGTAGAGACTGATTAGTCTGCCCGCCATAAGCGCAGCGACGAAATCGGAAACGCCGTCGGTGCTGCTTCTCAACAGGTCGAGACGGCTTTTCACTCACTGAGCTGTATCCCGCCTAACTTCCTGGCTAGCCCCGTCTGGCAGGCTTTTCACAGCGGCGCCGGTGGTAGGTTGATCCCAGCGAAGCTGGTATATCAGGTTGGGGAGGGCATCGCGATGCCGTCAGGGCTGATCCTAGAAGTTCCCAATCACCATAGGCCAACTGCAAAAAGTCCAGCAAACGCAGCCCTTTAAGGGGCTGATTTGAAAACAACTTTCTTAGCCGGCCGGAAACACTGTGTTATCAGGGGCCAAATCCAACCGTAGGCTCGGGCCGCGAAGTTCGCCCGATTCCGTATAGGCTCTTAGTGTGATTTTCCCAGGCTCCGTGAGGACGAGCGGAGAGAAAACGAAGTTAAAGGATAATTTCTGCCGGAGCTGGTGCTGATTGATGTCAGTGTCAGGCGCTGGAGGTGTCGCCTGAGTTAGTTCGTCTTCCGAAACGGAAACTTCCGCTAGCGTCGAGTCGTTGTGAAGCACGACAAAGCGCATCTCTTTAAACGGGTTTTCTGCGGGTGTAGATATGGCAACGTGAAGGCACAGCTTTGGGAGCGTGACCGGCATGGTTTCAACCATAAGCGATCCGGTATAGATGCCCATTAGAGAAAATTTGCCTCCGACCTCATGTCGGATGTCGTCGCAATACGTAGCAGTAATGTATCTAGTCATTTGAAGTGCCAATTTCGGTGCCTTCCGCTAGGGCTGCGATCATGCTTACGTCTACGCGGAGTGCTTTCGAAAGTTTGATCGCTGTGCCTATCATCATTGCTTCTGGTCGGTTTTCGATACGGGCTATGTGCGACTGGCTGGTCCCGAGTTCCTTTGCAAGTTGCGTTTGAGAAATTCCTCTATTCATCCGCAACGAGCGTAAAGTTATGCGCCCTTTATTAATCTCTTTACCTAACGACTTCGTGGCATCTGCAAGCAAATCCCCAAAGCCATCGACTTCCTTAGTCAGAAGCTCGGCAAAGTCGGAGATTCCAACTAAGCCTGTGTTATTCGCGTTTAAGTTTTCGGCCGTCTTGAACATGTAGGTTACAGGCTGCACGAAATGTGTTGTCGGCCGAGCCTGTATAGCAGTACTGCTGAAGAAAAATTCTTTATTCGCAATACTCAAAGTATTCTCTGAGTATTCTTTGCGTATCAGGGTGGCTTGTAACATAGCAATGATCTCGATGTACTATTCCGAGTACATAATATGCTTGCTCTCGCATTGCATATCCGTAAATAACTCTATAGCGAAGTAAAGATCTTTTGGAGTCGATAACCTTAAGTCGCCAGAGATTTCTTCCTTTTCTGTAGTGCTCCCACCAATGTTTGACATTGAAATCATGTTCAGTTTCAGGGAACACATCCTCAAAATCATGGATGGTCAGTGCATCTAGCAGCGATGGGTCGCCTTGAATTTCTTGCAACACGGCGACGATCATTGCCGCTGCTGGCCCGTCTGTAGTGGCTAGCCGCCTGAGATCGGCCTGCGCGCCAGGCGCAAGACTAAGCGTGAACATTATACCTTCCGAGGTATAGAAGCAAATTTGATATCACCGTTTGGCTGGACTGCGCCGCGGCTTGCATCTCCATGTCGCGCTACCTCTGTTTTGATCAAGCGGTGCTGTTGCGGAGCGCCACACCGCCGCTCAGGCCTCTTCCAGCTCGCTCCGCAATATCTGCAGGTCGAGCGGTGCTTCGATCGCGATCTGAGCGCGACTGCCCTCAATGCCTTTTACCGTCACGGTGATGCCGTCCAGCAGAAGCTGAGCTAACAGGTCGTCAGCGTTTGTGCCCGGCTGAACGCGCAGCGTGATCTTTTCGCCTTCGCGGCGGGTGAGTACTAGATTGCTCATGGTTTCGCTTCCTTGCGTTTGATTTCAGGACTTAGTGAAAGAAAAGCCTTTCACATTTTGAGCGTCGATGTGCAACTCTCCGTTTCGCACGCCTACAGTCACAGAGATGCCTTGCTTCATCGCCTCGGTGAACGCTGCGATGTCGGGCTCGCCCTTTAACGTCACTGTGATGTCCTGCCCCTCAGCCAGGACGAGCGGGATCTTCTTGCGATCAGGCTTTATGAGAAAAAGTACGCAGGTGAAGCACAGTGCTGCATAGCAGACCAGGTTGAAGGCGCTCAGCAAAAACTGAAACACGTCGCGGCGTGTCATGGGTTCCAAGCTTGTTCGAAACTCGAAAATTTCGCGTGCAGACGTCCAAACGATCGCGCCCGCCAAGACTCCCATCCCAAAGATAAACGCCTTGGCCAGGATCTTCACGGTTACCGGTTTGGCGCGCTGCAGGTGGGCTAAGAGCCAAGCGCGAAAGTTTGCCCGGCGGACATCGCCGGCCGAACCATACGTCCAGGCCGCTCCGGCGACAGCTACTATTGCTGGTATGGCTTCCCAGATCATTACTGTTCCCAGGCCGTTCCGATTCAGTCGTCCATCTCTAGGGTTCGGTACTCGCCGCTGTCGTGGTCGTAGACTTCAACCTCAACCGATGAGCCATAGCTGGACATCGACTCGACATCCGCGGACAGGTACTCCCCAGAATCGTGATCGTAGAATTCGATGGTTTCGCCAGGCCTGACCAGATTGCCGCTCTCAATCTCGACGGAGGCGCCGGACTCTGAGTCATAGCCATCCCAAGCTAGCGCCGAAAAAGGTAGCAAGCCTGCCAGTACCGCTGCGGTGATCTTCATGACACGCCTCCCTGCGCCCATCGCGCCTTGTTACAGCTTTACCTTCGCTTCCTTAACGACGCCAATCAGTCGGCAGCTGCCGTCGATTGGGATCATCCGGTACGAGGAATTTAAGGGTTTCAAGTAAAGCTGGCCCGCGTCGCTGACCAGCCTTTTGAAAGTTGCGGTGTTCTCATTGTCCAGCTTGGCGACGACGAGATCGCCAGGTGACGGCGTCAGGCCGGTGTCGACCAGAATGAGGTGCCCCTCGGGAATGCTAGGAGGCGTGGGCGAGGTCATAGAGTCACCGCTGACCCGCAGCCAGAACGCTGGACCGCGTGCCTGGTAGTCGGTGAGCTCGAAGGTGTCTTCCGCGCCGGGCTCGTAAGGCTGAACGGCTTCGACCCAGCCGCCGGCCTCGACGGCGCTGACGACCGGATATCGGTACAGGCGGTCTGGCTGAGGAGCCATCCCAACGTTGGTCGCCTCGGCGACGCCTTCAGCGAGTGACAGTCCAAGCGCCTCCATTAGCTTCCCAAGTAGCTCGCGACTAGCGCCTTGCTTGCCTCTTTCCAGGCGCGACAAGTTCCCAGTGTCCGTTCCGACCTGGAGCGCGAGGACTTCGAGGGTTAAGCCTTTGGCCTTCCTCGCTTTGCGAATCGTATTCCCTATATCCATGGGGAGAATCGTCCGGATTTTCTGCGTCTCGCGCAAAGCGCACTGCGCAGATTTTGGTTGCGGTAAATCTGCGCATTGCGCAGAATCAGCAGTCATTGCAAGAGCGCATAAGGACAACGAATGTCTCCCCTGAAAAAAGCCCGGACCGAAAAGGGTTGGCGCCTCGCTGACGTGACAGCGCGGCTAGCTGCGCTTGGCGATTCCACCGACACGGGAAACCTTTCTCGAGTTGAGCGAGGAAAGCAGCGCGCATCAGCCCAGCTAGCGGAAAACCTCTGCAAGGTCTTCGAAGGGAGGCTCACGGAGATCCATGTGCTCTATCCGGAGCGCTTCCAATCGGAAGACAGCAGTGCCGCCGGCAGCCAGCCGATCCACAACGACCTTCGAGCGCCGCGCAAGCCAGCCGACCGCCGGGGCCGGCGCGACACCGATCTATCCACCCAAGAAGCCAAAGAGCTGCTGGAGAGCGCCGAGAAGATCGCCGGCACGCTGCAGCGGATCGCCAATGATTGAGGAATTGTCATGACACCTCGCGAAAAAGAGATTGCCTTGGAAGCAGCAGGGCGGAGCAGCGAGCCGCTCGAGCATGCACGAAAGATGGTTGAAGCCGAGGCGTTTCTAAGCGGCGACACGCCGCCGTTTGTTGTCTGGACGAAAACACTCGGTAACGCAACGTTTGCGCGGCGCGATGGCATGAGCCACGCAGAAAAGGCCGCGTGGCATGAAGCGCAAGCGGCCGTAGAGCGTGAGCGGGCCGAGCACTCAAAGGCTTTTATTGAGCAGGGTCGTCAAGGTGATCTCTGAGCTGATCCCAGACGCCATATCTGGTCGCCCAGCCCTTAGCGGCCGATCGCGCGTCGTCCGGCAGCTGGAAGTCGTGAATCTCTCGCGTCAGCGCAAACATCAACTGTTCACGGGACAAGCCCCGCACGTACTCGATCGTCCAGCTGTACTTCTGAAGTACCAGGTACTGAGCGGCCTCGAGATCGTTCAGTGGCGCCCAAGGACTCCCAAGCCGAGCCCTAGTGTCCCTGCAGAGCGCCTCGAATTTGAGGCGCCCGATACCAATTCTAACGGCTTGTGCCCCCTGGGCATGGTCGCCTCTAAGGGTCCCTGCCGCTTCTACCTCGGCGCTTGCCTGTTGGAGCAGTTCGCCAAGCAACCATTCGTAACTCTTTTCCATATGTCGGGCCTCCGTGGCCGTCGTTGTGTGTGGAAGCAAAACGATATCACGGGGCGCCCGGCGCCCATTCTGTAGCGCTTCATCTTCATATCCATCACCAGGAGCAAACAGCCATGACCCAAACGAAGCTTTACGAAGACCGCCGCCGCCGGGCACCCGGCACGCACCTGATCAGAGAGATCAAGGTGCGCGTCTGTACCGAAGACCATGAGGAGCTGATCCAGGCGTCACGCCTGGCCCACGCGGAGAACCTGACGGGCTACGCGCGCGATTGCATGTTCATCGGACATCGCTTGCAGCAGGGCGGCCAGCAGGAACAGATCCTGGCTGGGCTGTTGCTGCAGCAGCAGGCGCACCTGCTGGCGGCCTTGTTCCGTGGCGAGCCGATCAGCCAGGAAGAGCTGAGCGGGCTGCTTTTCGATCTGGCCAAGCAGTCGCTGCACAGCAGTGTGGGCGATGCCAAATCAGCCTAAAAGGCCCTGAAAGGGGCAAGGGGAGGGGAATGCCAATGTTTAGCAATGAGGTATGCACGGCCGCCATCGGCCGGCTGAACCAGGCGGAGCAAGGCGCACTACGGCAGGAGGCGGTACGCCGTGCCTGTTCGATCAACGAGGCGATGTTGCAGGTGGCGTTAGAGAACCTGCAGCAGCAGCTCTATGCACTGCCCATCGCCGGGCGGCGTCTGCGGCTGGTTAAAGGATAACAGCGCCTCCCTTCGGGGGCGCCTTTTCAGGCCCTAAAAGGGCCTGTCGTGAGGTTTCAACATGGCTGGTGACTGGATCAAGTTCGAACTGATCACCCTCGACAAGCCGGAGGTCTGCCAGATCGCCGACGCTGCAGACATCGACTGCGATGCAGTGGTGGGCAAGCTGTTGCGCGTATGGGGTTGGTTCGACCAACAGACAGCAGATGGTAACGCTCCGAGCGTTAGCAAGCGGTTACTCGATCGCATGGTGGGCGTTACCGGATTCTGCGAACACATGAAATTGGTCGGTTGGATGGTGGAGGCCGATGGCGTGATAAGCCTGCCCAATTTCGACCGTCACAACGGCAAGACCGCGAAGAATCGGCTTCTCACGGCTAAGCGGGTCGCAGCACACAAGGCCGCTAACGGTAAAGGTAACGCCAATGGTAACGCTGCGAACGTTAGCGATGCGTTACCTAAAGAAGATGTAGAGAAGAGTAAAGAGCAACACAACACACAACGCGCGGAAGGTGATTTCGCGGTCGACCCAAACGCTCCGATCGAGATGACGCTGAACTGGGTACCAGACCCCGACCTGCTGAAAAATTACGCCCTGCGCATGGCGATGCCTGTCGACCTGTTCACCCATGACGCCATCGGCGCATTCGTGTGCCACTACGCCGCCAGCGGCCGAGTCGAGACGCAAGCCGCCTGGGTGAGCCTGCTGACGAAGTGGATCAAGCGGGATGCGGCACAAGCGACCGGCAAGGTCACGCCGTTGCGTCGTGGCTCTGGGCCCGAAGCCAACTTCGATGACACCGGTTGGTTGGAGGGCAAGCAATGAATTCCGTCCAGAACGTCTCGGCCCGTATCGTTCGTGCTGGCCCAGCCGCCATTCCGTCTCTGCCTGTGCCTGCTGCCGCCGACATCGTCGCTGCCCTGAGCGCCACCGAGAAAGCGGCGGTCGAGGAGCTGATCAACCGGCTGTTCCGCGAGATACGCAATGCCCGGCCGGCGTGGCGCCAGGCGTGGCCGAACAAGGAGGCGCTGGACTCTGCGAAGGTCACTTGGGTGAAAGCCATGATCGAGGGTGGCGTGCGCGACTGGGATGCGCAGGTCGAGCTTGGCCTACGCCGTCTCCGGGCCGAGCCGAGTGACTTCGTGCCAGCGCCGGGCAAGTTCGTCGAGTGGTGCAGCCCGACGCCTGAGTCGCTGGGCCTGCAGACGGCCGAGCGGGCTTACGACAAGGCCTGTCGCAACGCGCATCCCTCCTGCCGCAGCTCGGCGACCTGGTCGCACCCGGTGACCTATCACGCGGCGATCGATGTTGGCCTGGATGTGCTGATGCAGCTGCCGGGCGCAGAGAGCTGGAAGTTGTTCGTCCGTAGCTATGCGGTGATGACGCGCCGTGCCATGGCCGGCGAGGCGTTGGGGATGGCGACACCGCTCGGCATCGGCCACGACAGCCAGAAGCCCGAAGCAATGCTGGCGGAAGAGCAAAGCCTGCAGTTCGCCCTACGTGTGCGCGAGGCACAGGGGATCCCGCAAAGCGGCGAGGAAGCTCGCCAGGCGCTGCTGGCGAAGTTCGCACCCCACCGGGCGCGGTTGAACAAGACGGCAGGAGGTCCCCATGGCTGACCAACTCGCACCGCGCCGCAAGCGCAAGGAGCGTCGGCACATCCTGTTCCGCGTAGAGCGCGCTGTTGTCGAGAGCACCGGTGAATTGGTCGGTGCGCTGGTACCGCGCTTCGCCACGGATCGCCGATTGATGCGTGACCGTGGTTACCGGATGGGTGATGACCTGCGTGCCGAGCTAAGCAAGCCGCGGCACCTGGGCCAGCACCGCAAGGCGCACCTACTTGGGGGCCTGGTAGTGGCTCAGCTGGAAGGCTTCGAGGGCCTCGACCAGCACGCCGCAATCAAGCGCCTGCAGCGCGAGTCGGGCGTCTGCTGTGAGGTGGAGCAGATCGATGCCGCTCCGGTGGTCACCGCGATACTGGCTGCAGCGGAGACGCTGCTGGGCGAGGTTGCGACGCGGATGCTCAAGACCGTGCTGCCTGAAATCAAGCAGATCGACGTACTGGTACCGCAGAGCTTGGCGTTCGATCGGATGGAGCAGGGCGAGTTTGAGTTGTTCTTCGCAGGGATCTGCCAGCACCTGGCTGAGCGCTACTGGCCCGATTGTGACCAGGAGCAGATCGAGCAGATGGCCGAGCTGATGGATCGGGAGCGTGTGGCATGAAGATCGCCAGCAAGAAAGTTCGCGACAGTGCGCGCGGCAAGGACTGCACCGTCCGGATGCCAGGCATCTGCAGCTTCGATCCCGCCACGACCGTGCTTGCGCATATCCCGTGCGGGCAGAAGGGCGTCGGCATGAAGGGCTTCGACACCGTAGCGGTATACGCCTGCAGTCGCTGCCATGACGTGATCGACGGCCGAGCTAAGGGGGAGGTGGACTGGCAGGACATTCCGCGTGCTATCGCAGAAACACATGAGTCCCTAGTAGGGGACGGGCTTTTGGTGGTGAAAGGAGCAGTGGCATGAAGTGGGCGCAGAAGAAAAACCGGGATGGCGATCCGATCAAGGACTGCTGGGTTACGGATGCCGGTTACACCGTGGCGATCTGCCGGCTGCCGGAGCAGCGATTCGCTATCAGCCGACCCGCTGGAGCCGCGCCGTTTGCCTACGTGGGTACGCGTGACGAGGTGGTGCGGGCGATATCGAGCGATCAGGGGGCAGCGCAGTGATTCTAGGAATCGATCCAGGCTGTACCGGCGCCATCGTCGTGATGACCGACGGGGGCAACTACGTCGCTCATCTCAACATGCCGACCGTCAAGGTTGGGACAAAAAGCCGAGTGAACGGCGCTGCGGTGGCTGCGTTCGTTCGCGACACCGTTGGGGAGTTCAACGCTCACGCCTACCTCGAGCAGGTAGGCGCGATGCCAGGCCAGGGCGTTTCGTCGATGTTCACCTTTGGCCACGCAGCTGGAGTGGTAGAGGGGATTTTGCAGGGCATGGCCATTCCGTACACCCTGGTTACCCCACAAGCCTGGAAGAAGCGCGCGGGCCTAGTAGGCACCGACAAGGACGCAGCGCGTAGCCGTGCCATTCAGCTCTACCCAGACCTTCGCATCCTCGATCTGAAGGGAAAAGGGCAGGCGGTAGCCGACGCGATCCTGATTGCACGGCACGGAGCCAACTGCGCATGAACTACGCACTTGCGAACACTGCGCAAAGCTAGGCGGCGCGCGACGCTGAGAAGAAAACACTGAATCACTGCGTACGCAAAGTGCGCAATTTGTACGCACTGCGCAATAAGGGGAAGGGATATGCGACTGATCACAGCACGCCAGGCTTGGCACGATTCGCAGTACGAGTCTCGCGGCTCGATTACCGCAGCAACCATGGACCACGCAAAGATCGAAACAAAGCGCGCCGCTGCGAAGCGCAAGACGATCGAAGCAGTGTTCGCGGCCGTGGGTGACGAGGAGGAAAGCCGGGTCAAGGTCGTAGCGCAGCGGATGGAAGTGCAGGAAACGCGCCGTTCTGCCCGGGACAACAGTTCGTCGCGGTGTGCCCACATGATGACGATGGGGCGCATCCAGCACGCGATCGCCTCGCTGAACAAACCGCTGCAGCACTTCGGACATTACCTCTACTCGCCGTTGGCCAATGCGCGAGATCAGGATGTTGCGCGCACGCTGGTTTGGTTCGGCTGGGAGAAGCCGGCTGGTCTGACGAAGGTGAAGGAGTCGCGAGCGTACTGTCTGGTGCTACCCGCTCTGATCTCATATCAAGGCGTTGTGACAGGCGGACGTGACGAATGGACGCCGGGCCGCATCGCCGAATTTGTCGCCGACTGGTATGGCGAGAAGATCACCGTCAGCCAGTGGTCTCGTGACTGGGCGCCGATCTGGGAAAGCCTGCAGCGGACCATTGGCGAGATCGACCAAAAGGCGCTGGAGCCGGTGGAGCAGATCATGAATGAAGAGCACTGGGCCGCTTAATTGCTAGATGGCAGTGTGCTACTGTTCAGCTTTGCGATCCTTGAGAATCGGAGTTGGTGGTGGGAGAGATCTTCGGTGAGTTGCTTCCAGCAATCCAACTGCTTCTTCCTGGATTCATCTCGACAGTAATTTTTTATTGGTTATCTGATGCCCCAAAGCCCGGCCAATTTGAGCGAGTGATACAGGCTCTTATCTGTACGGGGCTCATTAGTCTGATGGTAGAGGCCATTAAGAAGGCCGCCCACGCCATCGGTGAATGCTGTTTCGTTTGGGCGGTATGGACGGACGACAGGGCGATGGCTTTGTCGGTCGCCCTGGCCGTATTGCTTGGGCTGGCACTGGCTTTCGCGGCTTGCACAGATTCGTTTTACAAGCTGGCCAGGCGGTGTCGGCTTACGACGCGTGCATCACACACTGACTGGGTGTACGGTTTTGTTCTGTACCGAGAGCGCTTGGTTGTGCTGCAGCTCCAAGACGGACGCCGCATTTGCGGATACCCCCTTGTCTGGCCGACACAACCTGGAACCGGGCACTTTTTGCTACAGGGGGCCTGCTGGATAGTGGACGATGGGTTTGTTTCCAGCCCAAGCATTGCCGCACACCTGATAGGCGGATCAGAAGTATCGTGGGTAGAATTTTTGCAACCAGTTGAAGAGGACCAGGGAACCAATGACAGACAAGATGAAGCAGGGGCAGACGGAGCAAAGGGGCATCAACGAGGGGTTGAACGTGAATCCGGGCAGGACGACAAACGTGATGCCCAAGAGCCCACCACCATCGCCGCCGCCTGCGAAAAAGTCGAATGACTCCTAACGCTTGACGCCATGTCGAGCATTCGAGTAAATTTTCCCCATTGTGTGAAGCAGCACCCCAAATGAGCCCGGCCTAAGCGCTGGGCTTTTTTATGCGTACGTAGCGCTGGGAAAACAAGGAGCTTCACGTGGCGGTCAGATACGAAAAGATACAGGGCGAAGACATTCCGGTCGGGCTTCGTGGGCCCATGGTGAGGGAACTGTGGGCGGTTTATATAAACGACGGCATTCTGAAATATTGTGCGTCAGAAGCGGAAGCTCTGTCGGAGGTCGCTGCGGCTGAACGCGCCGAAGAGGCCAGGAGACCAAAGTTCGATACCAGTTATGATTCTGGTCCCAGTTGATTGAATGAAGCCCGGCCTAGCGCCGGGCTTTTTGTTGGCGTCATTTGTGTCCGCAGCCAGGGCGGCCTTTGGGAGAGCCTGGACATTCCCAGCCGGCGGTGGGGTGGTCATTGAAAAACACCGGCAGCCCGTGCGAACCAGCTCCTACCTACGGTGGTCTGGCGCGAGGATGATCAGCTGAGACTGGTGCGATAGGGTGCCAGCAGCAGATCGCCCTTTGGCAGACAGCGCGGAAAGACGCGCACAACTAATTTGAGGCCTCGCCAAGTGCGGGGCCTTGTCGTTTCTGGTCCCGCCGTGAGGCGCCGCCAGGGTCACGTCGGGAGACGTTGCCACAAACCGCCCGGCTTCGGCTGGGCACCTCTTTCCGGCGCTCGGCCTGGGTCTTTGCTCCCTGGCGGATCGCAGCGCATGAGCGCCGGTTCTACATGACACCACCAGGCTCTGTGCCGGGAGTGCCCGCGTGAAGCAAGCAGGTATCTATTCCATGTCCGAACCAGGCCCGTTGACCGCTGCTGGCGGTATCGCGCTGTACAAACTGGGCGCCTTCGGCTTCGTCGCAATCCTTGCGGCCGTTGTCGTTATGGCGATGACGCTGCCCAAGACAGTGCGGGAGTTCGTGGTGGCGATGATCAGCACCACCGTGGCCAGCCTCTGCGGCGGCGCGTTCGTGGTGCGCTGGCTGGAGATCGGCCACTGGGCAAACGATGACGTTGGCATGGTTGCCATCGGCGGTCTGATCTTCGTGTGCGGCCTGCCGGCTTGGGTAGTGGTGCGCGCTTGGTTCGCCTGGAGCGAGGCGAAGAAGGACAGGCACATCGATGAGATTGTCGACGCCGTGCTGGATGCGAAGCGCAAGGTTGGGCTGTGAGGCTGTACCTGCTGATCGGCGCGACGCTGCTCGCGATCGTCGCGGCTGTCTGGCTGCGCCTGGACTACCTCGATGGCGAGCGTGACCGTCTCGCTGGTGAGCTGGACGTGTCACAGCAGGGCGTCACGCTGCTGCAAGAGACAGTCCGGCTCACCGAAGAGACATTCGCAGAGCGCGACCGTTTCGACGACAAGACCACCAAGGAACTGAAGGTTCTCCGTGATGAAAACAAGCGCTTGGCTGATTGTGTCGCTACTGGCAATTGCCGGCTGCTCGTCAACGCCTCCTGCCCCGCAGTGTCCGCCGATACCGGCGCCGGCCGCGTGGATGATGGAGGAGCCGAGCTCGCTGCAGACGCTCGACAACCTTATTTCGCCCACCGAGAGCAAGTAACGCTCGATGAAGCGAAGCTGCGAGGCCTGCAGGCGTACGTGCAGCTCTTCTGCCGCAGGCCAGCGCTGGACTAGAGCAGCGGCGATAACGCCCACCACAACGCGCCGCTGCCAAGGGCCAGAATGGTCCAGGTCCGCCAAGAGCGAAGGTAAGGCCAGGCAACGCAGAGAACCAAGGCTGCGGTGATTAAGGTTTCGATCATGGGTGTACTCCTATTGATTGGAGTCACCCATTCTTCACACTTTTCCAAACTTGCAAGGGCGATATCCGACCATTTTTTTGTCGGATTTTGCGATACCCCGAGGAGCCAGACATGACCGCAAAGAAAGGAGCCCGTTACGACTGGGCCGCGGTCGAGCGCGACTATCGCACCGGCCAGTACAGCAACCGAGAGCTGGCCCGCCTGCATGGTCCGTCCGAGGGTGCAATCCGCAAGCGCGCCACCGATCACGGCTGGCAGCGCGACCTGTCTGAGCAGATCCGCCAGCGCGTGCGGGAGAAGACCACGCTTGCCGTGACCAAGGAGGTAGCGAGGGCTGATTCTGACGAGCTGATCATCGAGCAGGCTGCCGAGGCGGGCGCCGAGGTGATTCGCGGCCATCAGCGCTTGCTGCGAAAGGCCAAGGGCCTCGCTGAGACCCTGATGCAGCGGCTGAAAGAGCAGCTGGAGAAGGGCACGATGACCGTCCAGTTCAAGAGCGGCGAAGCGGCAGAGATTGACGTGCCCCTGGACTACGCCGGCAAGACACTGGGCAATGCCACCATGGCGCTGGAGCGCGTGGTGAAGATGGAGCGCCAGAGCTACGGCCTGGACGCCGACGACAAGGACAATATCGGCAAGACGCTGAAAGAGTTGCTGGCCGAGGTCGCGCCAGGTGTCGAAGAGTAGGGCGCCGGCCGCCGTCGTCTTCGAGGGTGAGCGGTGGCTGCGGTTGCATTGTGAGGGCAAGCTGACCGATCCGGCCGACCTGCTGCGTGCGCTGGATAACAAGTGGTACCGCCTCAACACGCTCTACAAGATTAAGGACAAGAACGGCAAGACGCGCACGTTCCGTCCGAACAAGCAGCAGCGCGAGCGGTTCATCCGCGGGCATTGCCGGAATGTGATCCTCAAGGCACGCCAGCTGGGCTTCACCACCTTCGAGATGATCGATGCGCTGGATGATTGCCTGTTCACTGAGAACTTTTCGGCTGGCTGCATCGCGCACGCGCTGGAAGACGCGAAGGACATCTTCCGGAACAAGATCAAGTTCGCCTATGACCAGCTCCGCCAGGGCGCGTGGATGGCGATCTTCAACACCATCGGTCTGAAGCTGCCGGCGCCGACCAGCGATCGCGGCGAAGGCTATGTATTCGACAATGGCTCGAGCATCCGCGTCTCGACCAGTTACCGGGGCGGCACGCTGCAGCGCCTGCACGTCTCCGAGTTCGGCAAGATCTGCCGCAAGTACCCTGACAAGGCGCAGGAGATCGTTACCGGCGCGTTCGAGGCGGTCGGCCTTGGTAACCAGGTAACACTGGAGAGCACCGCAGAAGGGCGTGAAGGCTACTTCCACGACTACTGCGCCACAGCGCAGAAGCACTGCACGAGAAGGGCTACACCTACGGGCAACATTACGGACCGCATGACCTGGCGGTGCGTGAGCTCGGTACCGGCAAGAGCCGTGTCGATAAAGCGGCGCAGTTCGGCATCCGCTTCGAGATCGTGCCGCGGATCAGCAACCACGCCGAGGGCATCGAGGCGGTGCGCCAGTTCCTGCCGATGTGCTGGTTTGCGGAGCAGGTCGATGCTGGCGGCGATGACAAGGTGGTCAGCGTAGATCGCCTGATCGACTGTCTCGACAACTACCGCAAGGAATGGGACGACCGGCTGGGCGTGTACCGGTCGACCCCGCGTCACGACTGGGCGTCACACGGCGCCAAAGCATTCGAAACACTCGCCCGGAGCGGACTGTTTGAACTGTCCACCGGCATGAACAGCACGCCAACGGCTCCGAATACGGAGCGCGGACGCCGCAACTGGAACGCACACACATGAGCAGCAATCTTTTCATCACCGTTGAGCATCGACAGGTGGCGAGCTTCATCGCGTCCAAGTTGGCGCCGCTGGCTGTTCCGTCCCGCCAGGTGCGCAACGACGTGGCCAACATTCAGGTGGATCCGGTGCTGGTGGGTGAGCATTACGACGAGCACCCGGCCGTGCAGTTCAAGTTCGACGTCGCCGACGGCATGGGGCTAGAGGTGCGAGTGAAGCTGGCTGAGTTCGCCGCCAACCCCGTCGGGTACATGCGCGAGCTGGTGGAGAACGTCCAGGGCATTCGCTTTGCTGCCTTGCAGCGCCGTAACGACCGCCGAGCTGAAGTCGCTCAGGTCTACCGGCAGTTGGAGGCCGTGCGATGAGCCTGGGTCTGCTGCATTTCAAGCCCGCCTCCGAACTGAAGGCAGAGGAAGAAGCCGAGCAGCAGCGTCAGGACGAAGCCCGGCGCATGCAGGCGGTGGAAAGCTCGCTGTCCGGCCACATTCGCGGCGCCTTCGAGGCGGCGAAGACGGCCAAGCAGCCGATTGAGCGGCGCTTGCTGGACTGCGCGCGCCGACAAAAAGGCGAGTACGACGCTGACAAGCTCCGCGCAATTCGGGAAGAGGGCGGGAGCGAACTCTATCCGAAGCTGACCACGACCAAGTGCCGTGCGGCAGCAGCATGGATCCGCGACATCCTGATGCCCGCCAATGGCAGGCCATGGGGGCTGGACCCAACGCCGGTTGCCGAGATTCCGCCCGGCTACTTGAACGCCTTCGCGCAGCGCCTGGGTGAGCGCGCGCAGGGCATGGACCAGCAGCAGTTGGAAGACCTGTTGCGCCGCGAGGTGCAGGCCAAGGCTCGGCAGATCGCTGATCGCCATGAAGAGGTGATCAACGACCAGCTTGAAGAGGGCGGCTGGAGCGAGGCGCTAGAATCGTTCATTGATGACTTCGTGACCTATCCCGCCGCGTTCCTGCGGGGCCCGCTGCTGCAGCGCGTGCCTGAGTTCGCCTGGAAGGAAGGCTGGCAGATGATTGAGGTGGAGGCGATCAAGCCGCAGTTTGCGCGCGTGTCGCCGTATGACCTATATCCGTCGCCGGATTCGTCGGGCATCGATGACGGTGCCTACCTGATCGAACGCGAGCGTTACACCCGTGCACACCTGAACCGACTGCGCGGCGTGCCGGGCTACAAGGACGACGCCATCGAGCAGGTGCTGGTTGAGCACGGCCGGGGCGGTCTGCGCGAATGGCTGGCGACCGACTCTGAGCGTGCCCGCCTCGAAGATCGTAGTCACGACTGGATGACCAACCAGGGCGAGACGATCGAGGGCCTGCATTACTGGGGCAGCGCCCAAGGGCTGATCCTGCTGCAATGGGGCATGACGCCTGAGCAGGTCGACGATCCGCTGGGCGAGTACGAGATCGATGCCATTCTGATCGGGCGGCATGTGATCCGCTGCGTGATCAACCGCAACCCCATGGGGGCGCGTCCGTACCACAAGGCGTCGTTCCAGCTGGTACCGGGCTCCTTCTGGGGTATCGGTATTCCTGAATTGATGTCAGACGTGCAGGACATGTGCTGCGCGGTGGCCCGGGCGCAAGCGAACAACATGGCTTTCGCCAGCGGCCCGCAAATCGAAATCGCCATGGACCGCCTGGCGCCGGAAGAGAACCCCAACGAAATCTTCCCAATGAAGCGCTGGAGGACAAAGAGCGATCGCACCGGCACCGGATCGCAGCAGCCAGCCATCCGCTTCTACCAGCCTGATAGCCGCGCAGGCGAGCTGATGCAGGTCTATTCCCAGTGGGAGCAGCGCGCGGACGACGCGACGAACATTCCGCGCTATTCCTACGGCAACGAGAAGGTCGGCGGGGCAGGCAACACTGCCAGTGGCCTGTCCATGCTGCTGGAGAGCGCGAACAAGGGCATTAAGGACGCCATTCGCCACATTGACCGGGGCGTCACCAGTCGCGTGATCGCCGCGCTCTGGCTGTTCAACATGCGCTACAGCCCGGACATGTCGATCAAGGGAGACTGCCGTGTAGTGCCGCGCGGTGCCAGCGCGATGCTGCTGCGCGAGCAGACTCAGCAGGCCCGCCAGCAGTTCTTGGCTGCTACCGGCAACGAGGCGGACATGCAGATTATCGGCGTGGAAGGCCGCGCGCGATTGCTGCGCAGCATCGCCGACCAACTCGACATGCCGGGGCTGGTTCCCGAAGACGACGAGATCAAGGGTCGCGTCGAGCAGGAGAACAAGCGGCAGGCGCAGCAGCAAGAACAGCAAATGCAGCTGGAGGCCGGCAAGGTTCAGGCAGACGCGGCGAAGAAGCAGGCCGATGCCGGCAAGAGCCAGGCCGAAACCCAGCGGATCCTGCTGGAAATCCAGGCCCTGATGGGCCAACTGCAAGTACTTGGAGGGTTGGGTGGAGCTATCCCAGGAACAATACAAGGCGCTGGCCCGACTGGAGGCGAACAACAGTCCGGATTGGCAATGCCTCAAGCAGGCGCTGCGCCAAGCTATTGAGGCCGAGCGCGATGCGTTGGAGCAATCCAGCTCAACCGAAACCCTGTACCGGCTGCAAGGACGCGCCGGAGTCATACGCGAACTACTGCTAGCCATTGAGGACAGCAGGGAGATTGCCAGACAGCACTCATAACAAAGCCGCCTACCGAGGCGGTTTTTTTATGGGCGACTGCTCGCCGTGCCTCGGCCAGGCATGGGCGAATCCAGAACCCGCACCGTGAACCCCAGCAAGACGCTGGCTCGCCCCGTTTGGAGAAGACCGCAAATGCTACCCCGTTCAGTGCAAGACCAGGCGAACGCCGCGAAGGCCCTGCAGGACCAGCTGAATCAGCCGGCCACCGAGGAACCCGAGAATCCCGCTCCCGCAGCGGCTCCCGAGCCAGAACCGCAGCCAACGCCGACCGAGCCTGCCGCGCAACCCGCACCCGAACCCCAGCCCGAAACCCGGGACGCTGCCTACTGGCGTCACCGCTTCGACGTGCTGCAAGGCAAATACAATGCCGAGGTTCCCGCGCTGCGCAAGGAGATTGCCAAGCTGGAAGCCCAGCTGGCCGCCGCCGACAAGCAACAGCCGGCGTCCGCGGTTCAGCGAGCCCAGGAGGCGATGTCCGACCTGACCGAAGCGGAGATCGAAGAGTACGGCCCGGATCTGGTGAACCTGATCAAGCGTGTCGCCGGCAGCGCCGCCGCCCCAAGCAACAACGGCGACCTGCAGGAGATCAAGAGCGAACTGGGTCAGCTACGTGAAGAGAAGCGACAGGACGCCGAAGCGCGTTTCTGGACCGACCTCGAAGCGCAGGTACCGAACTTCCGCGCCGTCAACGCCGATCCGGCATTCCATCAGTGGCTAACCGAGATCGATCAACTGAGCGGCCAGCCCCGCCAGCAACTGCTGGTTGGTGCTCAGCAAGCGCTCGATGCGTATCGAGTGGCTGCGGTCTTCAAGTCCTTCGTCGCCGCGGCACCGAGGGCACAGAAAGAAACCATTCCGGATGACCAGGTGCAGCCGCGCCAGGCCCGCTCTGCTGCACCGGAACCGCAGCAAGGCAAGGTTTGGACGCGCGCTGAGATCAGCGAGTTCTACCGGAACAAGGCGAGCTATCCGAAGGATCAGGCCGCCGCAATCGAAACCGACATCTTTGCCGCTCAGGCTCAGGGCCGCATCCGCTGAGAGCGCCCTGTAACGCCGTGAGGCGTCACGTTCAGGAGTAACACAACATGGCAGGTCCAACCCGCGCCGCTGGCGCACCCAACTACAGCTCGTCCGGTACCGCCGGTTTCATTCCGGAAATCTGGTCCGGGAAACTGGTTGAGAAACTGTACGCAAGTACCTGTTTTGGCGAGATTGCCAACACCGATTACGAAGGCGAGATCAAGAACAAGGGCGACACCGTTCAGATCCGCACCGTGCCTTCGATCACCATCAAGGACTACGAGATTGGTGGCGGTCTCACCTACGAGAAGCCGACCAGCGACAAGGTCGAGCTGCAGATCGACAAGGCGAAGTATTTTGCCTTCGAGGTCAACGACATCGACCGCTACCAGGCCGATATCAAGCTGATGGACGAGTTCTCGGACGACGGCGGCGAGCAGATGAAGATCGCCATCGACACCGACATCCTGTCGCGTCACTACGTCGATGCAGCTGCCGAGAACGCCGGCGCTGCTGCTGGCGCCAAGTCGGCCAGCTACAACCTGGGCGCTGCCGGTGCGCCGATCGCGATCACCAAGGAAAACGTTCTCGACGTGCTGGTGGACTGCGGCTCGGTGCTCGATGAGCAGAACGTTCCGGAAACCGGCCGCTGGGTGATCCTGCCTGCCTGGATGAGCGGCATGCTGAAGAAGTCTGACCTCAAGGACGCCTCTATCATGGGCGACGCGCAGTCGGTCTTCCGTAACGGCAAGCTTGGCACCCTGGATCGCTTCACGGTGTACATCAGCAACAACATGAGCATCGTCGACGACGCCACCGCGGCGAAGAAGGCGACCAACATCATGTTCGGCCACAAGAAGGCGCTGACCTTCGCCAGCCAGATGACGCAGATGGAGACCCTGCCCAACCCGCAGGACTTCGGCAAGCTGGTGCGCGGTCTGAACGTCTACGGCTCCAAGGTCATCGACCCGAAAGCCATGGGCCACCTGTACGCCGCTCGCGGCTAACCCCTGCAGCAGAGCCGCCTTTCGGGGCGGCTTTGCCGTTTCTGGAGTAACGATTGATGGACCTAGCTGATCTAATTGCAGCGGTAAAGGCGGCAGCCACCAAGGATGCGCTCGAAACGCTGGTGAAGGACGAGCTATCCCTCGACCTGGACAAGCGTAAAACACTCAAGGCGCTGCGCGCCGAAGTGCTGAAGGGCCTGGGCGAGACCGTGGAAGAGGGCGGTGACGACGATGCCGATGCCGGCGAAACCGCGAGTGGCAGTCCTGGCGAAAGCTCGGAGAAGGTCGGCAACGCTGCTGCGCAAGCGCCTGAGCCACCAGCTGCGCCCACCCTAACGCCTGCGCCAACCTCTCAGCCCGATGCCGCCGCGATTCAGCCAGTCGCAGCGGCCACTCCAGCACCGGCCCCGGTAACCCCGCCCGCCCTGGACGAGGCGCCCGAGCCGGCGATCGAGCCCACCGTAGGCAATCGCCTGCTGCGCCACAAGGTCTCCGGCCGCACCGTCTTGTGGACGCCAGCCTTGTCCAAGCTGGTCGACCTGGAAGAGGTCTAAGCCATGGCCACTGTCGGTGACCTGCTGCGACGGGCGCGCACTATCCTGCAAGAGATCACACAGGATGGGGTTCGCTGGACCAACGCAGAACTGTTGGATTGGTTGAACGAGGCCTATGCGACCGTGCTGGCGATCCGACCGAGCGCCAACACCATCAATGCCAAGTTCGCCTGTGTGGTTGGTACCCGCCAGGAGTTGCCGACTGAAGCCGACCGGCTGTTGGGGGTCGTACGCAACCTCTCCACCAAGGCGCAAGGACTGATTGTGACGGCTGTCGACCGTGGCACGCTAGACGCAACGCGCCGACGCTGGCATGGGGAGCCCCAGACCGAAGTGATTGAGCATTTCATGTTCGACAGCTTGGACCCGCGGCGCTTCTACGTTTATCCGCCGGCATCTGCCGCCGCCAGGCTGGAAATCATTTACTCGCGAGTGCCGGAGCCGCACGCGCAGAGCGAGGCTCGCGCGGACTCAGCCGAGCTGCTGCGGCTGCCAGAGAGCTATGCCCCGATCCTGTTGGACATGGTGCTGGCCCGGGCATTCAGCAAAGACGCCGAGCACGCCGCCAACCTGCAGCGCGCCACCCTACACTCGCAGTCGGCCCAGGCCGCGCTGGGGCTGAAGATTCAGGGCGCCGCTACGGCGAGCCCTAATGCGCGCGCGGGGGCTCGATGACTACTGTTGCCGATTTGGTAGATGACCTGATGCCGGAGGTCCCGGGCTGTCCTGCGTCGACGGTGCGGGATGCGCTGCGATGGGCGCAGCGTGAGCTCTGCGCGGAAGGTAACGCATGGATCGTTAGCGATGGGCCGGTTGTGGTTGGGGCTGATACGCCGTTTGCTGAGGTGGAAGTGCCTTCTGGCGCCGAGGCGCTGCGTATCGTGAGCCTGCTGCAGAGCGGGCGAGAGCTGAAGCCGGGGCTGGACTACCGGCAGACCGGCAGCAATGGCGTCGAGTTTCTGCGCGCTGCGCCCGACAGCAGCACGCTGCTGGGCTCGCTGGCATGCAAGCCGTCACGGGGCAGGGACATGCCGCCCGAACTGGTCGCCCGCTGGGAGGAGGCCATCAAGGACGGCGCCCGCTCGCGCCTATTGATCCTGCCTTACCCATGGCGCGACCCGCAGCTATCGGAACATTACCGCCGAAAGCTTCTCGACGCCCAGGCCGACGCGCGGTCTCTGGCAGCCAGCGGATACCAGTCTGGCAGCGTCCGGATGCGAACCCGCAGCTTCGCCTGATTCAACGAAACATCCCACACATCCTGCATGTCAGCCCGGGAGGGCCACCTATGTCCGCTTTTTCTGATTACCTTGAAAACAAACTTGCCGACGTGACACTGCGTGGCGGCACCTACTCAGGTGGCGCTGTGTTCATCGGCCTTTTCACCTCTGACCCGACCGATGCTGGAACCGGTGCCGAAGTGGCGGATTCCGCTTACCAGCGGCAGCAGGCGCATACCTCCGTCACCTCCGATGGGTTCACTGCTCCCGCAAATGGTGCAAGCAGTAATACGCGCACCGTCGTCTTCCCGGCCATCGTCGATGCTCAAACCACAGTTACCCACTGGGGCATCTTCGATGCTCAGGCCGCTGGCAACCTGCTGTACCACTCGGCGATGCTCAACCCGAAAACGCTGGACCCGACTGACGTGGTGTCCTTCCCGATCGGCTCGCTCTCTGTTGTGCTGAGCTAAGCCCATGCACCTGTTCGGTAGGACACTACTAGGGGGCGCGCTTGTTGCGGGGTATGTCACCGTATCAGGGGTGGCGATCTGTAGCGCCACCGCAACAGGCGAGGCACAGGTTCATTACAAAGGGGCGGGGCTTGCAGAAGTCCGCGCCTCTGCTTTCGGCGAGGGGATTCGCGACGCCTCGGGCCGGGCCATCACCGCTCAGGCAACCGCCCAGGCCATTGCGCAGCCTGTAGCGCTCTACAGCGCCGCCGGCGTCGCGCAGGTCAGTGCCCTGGCTCAAGGCGTTGCGCAGGCCTCATTCTTCGGCGCGGGGGTAGCGCAAGCCGACGCATACGCGGCAGGCAGCTTGCAGAGGCGTGTGCGGATGCCGTTTCAGCCGCCAGCCAGGGCGGTCGCTTCGGCCCAGGGTGAAGTGGTCAGCTACGTTCTGGCCTACGGTCGCCCGGCGCATGCCCGTGCAAGGCTGGTGGGCACCACCTACCACGTCGGGCGAGGTATCGCGCAGGCCACCGCCGCCCTGTTCGGCGATGCTCAGAAGCAGATCGGGGAGCGCCAGTTCGCTCACGCACAAGCCTCAGGATTCGGCACCCAGGTTTATATCGCCGGCGCTGCCGGCAGGGGCATAGCCAGCGCTGAGGGCAGCGCCGACGCCGCGGTGACGAAAGGGGGCGTTCGGTACTTCGAGCTGTTCGGCACAGCCAGGGCAACCGCTCAGGCCAGTCTGAGTCACGTAGTGATTTACCAGCCCCAGGTCATGCGGGCCTTCGCTCACGCTTACGGCAGCGCCGTACAGATCCGCGGATTCGCCGGCAAAGGGGTCGCCACGGCCAAGGCTACCGGCTACATGGATATGACCTATACCGGCCAGGAAGGCGAGCCCGCATCGGTCACCGCAATGGCAAGCGGCTACTGCGTCCGACACGTTTTCGCTGCTGGCGTGGCGAAGTGCACGGCGCAAGGCTTCGGCAGTGCCATGGCCGAGTTCCGAGGTGCGGGCAGCGCAGCCCTGAGCGCAGAGGCGCAAGCCCAGACGATGCATCTCATGCTTGCCAATCAGCCCGCCGCCGAGGCCTTGGCCACTGCTACTGGACGAGCGCAGCGGATCATCATCGCCGGCGGCGTCACCGCTCAAGCTGTTGCCGAGGCATCCGGCTACAACCAGATCAATGATCTATCCAGGGCGCCTTCTTCTCGCACGGCAATGGTCACCTACGCCGGTCGCGTGAGCGCCATCGGGGCTGAGCCTCGCACAATCAGGATTTGAGATGGACGTATTTTCCAAGCAACCAAACGACGTGCTGGATTACGACGTGGATCTGACCGACTGGTTTGCCGATATCGCGGACGACGATATCGAGTCAGTGGAGATTACCGTCACCAGCACAGCGGAGCCGGTGCCGGCATTGGTGCTGGGCCCAGTGCCGCACAATCCCTACACATTGCTGGGGGCCAGCCCGCAGCGCTTCAAGCTATGGCTCGGGGGCGGCACACACTTCGTGGACTACGTGGTGACCTGCGTCGTGCGCACTGAGCAGGACCGGGTTAAAGAAGTTGAGTTCAAGATCAAGGTGCGTGACCGATGAGTTATGAAAACCTCGTGCAGGCGCAGCTCTCAGCGCCGATTGAAGCGACCGCTGTCACCCTGACGCTTGCTGCTGCCGAAAGTCCTTACCGGTTGCCACCTGCCGACGGCGGCGTGCTGGTGCTGGCGGACAGCCTAGGTAAACCGACCTTCGTTGAAATCATTCGTTATGCCTCACGCGATGGTCAGACACTGCTTGGCCTGGAGCGAGGGATCGAGGGCACAACGGCGTTTGCTTGGAATACAGGCGACTATTGCTATCAGTCCCTCACCGCGGGTGAATTCAAACGGTCCTCGCTATGGGCGAACCAGTCAGCTGATCTCACTGCCGACGCCGGTAGCCGGAACAACCTGACCGCTTCGATAACCGTCTCTCTGCCTGCCAATCCCTCACTTGGCGATACCGTCGAGTTCATCAAGCTGGTGGGCGTTACCCCACTCATTCAAACCACTGACGGCACGCCGATCCAGGTGAAGGATCAGTCCGATACCTCGGTGCTTTACAACTACGAAGCACGGCTGCTCGCCGTCTTCAACGGCACAGCCTGGGAGATTTGAAGCATGCCTATCATTGATTTGGCGAAAGCGTTAGCGCCGACAGGAGGGAGGGTTGCGGCCTATCCCGCGCTGAAAGCCTCAATCGTCCTGTTCGACTGCAACCCCGGAACCCGGAGTTGGACTGTGCCGGAAGGGGTGTCAAGGATTCGGGCGTTTGTTGTGGGTGGCGGGGGCGGCGCAGATAGCTCTTATGGCGGGACGGGTGGGGGCTATTCCGAAATAACCCTGAATGTCACACCTGGGCAAGTATTGAACTACACCGTAGGCGCGGGCGGACTTGCCAACTCCCCCTATACGGTGGCGGGCACAAGTTCGTTTGGTGGCGTGATATCTGCTACAGGAGGGGTCCGCTATTCCCCGGCTGGGACAGGGACTGGCGGAACTATTAACAAATCAGGGGGGGCAACCGCAGCAGGAGGCGGAGGTGGTGGCGCCGGGCACGCTTATGGAAACGGACAGGCCGGTCTCTCTTATTACGGCGGCGGGTTCAGCTCAAGGAACCAGTCGTTTGTTGACGGCTGGAAAATAGGCATGCTGCCCGGTGGAGCCGTTGGCGGTGCTTATGGGGTCGGTGCGTCTTCATCAGCTTATACGGCGCAACCTGCCGGGATGGGGGGCGGAGGCGTCGGTACAGGCGGCGCGGGGAGCAACGGCCTAGCCCTAGATGGCGGAATCGGCGGCGGCGGCGGTACTTATTCTAACGGCAGCAACGGCGGCCCCGGCCTCGTCGGAATCGAGGTGATCGCATGAGCACATTCGCGCGCATCACTGACGGGGTAGCGGTAGAGGTCTGGACTGACGGCGGGCTGGGCATTGTCCCGACTGACGTGTTCGTGCCGGGGCTGGCTGCACAGTTCGAGCCTGTACCGGTTGAGGTGCAAGCAGGCTGGTCGTTGATCGATGGCCTCTGGACTGCGCCGCCTCCTGCGCCTGAGCCGCTGACCGATTGGCCTGACGTAATAGCCGCGCGGCGCTATGAGGCCGAGGTGGCTGGTATCGTCTGGCAGGGCCATGGCATCGCCACTGACCGCGACTCGCAGCAAAAGATGAGCGACGAGCGGAACGCGGTTAAGGACGGCCTGCGCACCGGCGGCAAGGGCTGGAAGTGCCTGGACCTGGCCACCGGGACAGTGGTGTTCCGGCCGACTACTAATGAGGAAATTCTGGAGCTGACTGCCGCTGCTTATCGCCATGTCAGCGATTGTTTTGACCGGGAAGGTCAGCTGCTCGCAGCTTTAGCCGATGGCACCATTACCCTTGCGTCTCTCGACGAGGGTTGGCCTGTTTGACCAACTAGCCCTAAACAGCCTTCTTGCCCTTCGGTGCTTGCCTTGATGGCCTGATCAAGCTGATTGAGGCAGATCTCGATCGCCAAGCTACGGAGCTGATTGCTAGGCCAGACGTGGTCAGCGATAGCTGCTACCAGATCTCTAAAACCGCCATCGTTTATCAACATCCCGTGCTGCACGGTAAGAGTGCGACCTTCAAAAGCAAGTGTCAGCGGGTCGCGTTGGATAATAGTCGCGCCTGAACTGAGTAGGCAGTCTATGTGCTTCCTGAGCGCATGAAGCTCGCGCTGATCTTCTTCCTGATTCACTGCAAAACAACTCCGTCATCCTTGAAGCCGCGGATTCTAGCGATCCAGATCACAAATCGACAGCGGAATATGGCTTTGTGATATCACCATTTGCGCTGGTGTCTGGCTTGGCGCTAGGTCTCGGTACAAAAGCCAAGCGGAAATAGCGTCCCTGAGAGCCCTTCATTCAAACAGCCCGCTAAATCGCGGGCTTTTTCATGCCTGGAGAAACTGCATGACCCTTGGCCAGAAGCAGCGACACCTTACCCGCCTGATTGGCCTACTCATCGAATGGGCGTACGAGAACGGATATGAACTGACCTTCGGCGATGCCTACCGCGACCCGCGTGTGCACGGCGCGGTCGGGGACAAGAAGTCCTACAGCTCAGCTGTCTCTCTGCACAAGGAGCGGTTGGCGGTGGACTTCAACCTGTTCAAGGACGGCCAGTACCTGACCCGAACCGAGGATTACACGCCGCTCGGCGAATACTGGGAATCTTTGGGCGGCGCTTGGGGCGGCCGCTTCAATGACGGCAATCACTTTAGCCTCGAGCATGGTGGCCGGAAATGAAGCTGGCATTCGCGGGCTTCCGCGGTCAAATGCCCATCGTGGATGAGCGCCTGCTGCCTGATGCCAATGCGCAGGTGGCGCGTAACGTCTACCTGAGGCGCGGCACGCTGAAGCCTGAGCGTGCCCCTGGTCCAATCACAGGCCTGCCCGGCGTCATCGCGCCGTCATCGTTGTACCGCTACCCGAACGGCAACGATGGCGCTGGCTTCTGGATGATCTGGGGCAGCGGCAAGCGCGTGCACGCCGTGAAGTCACCGCTAGCGGATGACGCCTGGCAGCGCGTCTACTGGACGGGCGACGGGCCGCCGAAGATGGGCGGCATTGCCGAGATCACGGGCGGCGCACAGCCGTACCCCGCGCGCAGCTTCCGGCTTGGCATTCCGGCACCTGCGAATGCGCCCGTGGTTTCCGCGCCATCGGATCGCGTCGGCGCGGAAGACCACCCGCTGACCGCGCTGCAAACGTCCTACGTGGTGACGATGATCAGTCGCTTCGGCGAGGAGGGGCCGCCCAGCTTCGCCAGTTCGTCGATAATCCGTTGGGACATGGTTGAGGGCGCGCCTGCTGGCGGGGCCGTGGTGCTGAGCCTGCCGGCCATCCCAAGCGGCGCGCACGACATCATCACCAAACGCATCTACCGCGCCGAGTCCTCAGGCGTGTTCCAGCACGTTGCCGATGTGCCGGTTGCTCAAGGCTCATTCACCGACGCGGTGCCGAGCGAAAGCATGGGCGTCTCGCTGCCGTCGCTGGAGTGGGATATGCCTGATGATCGCCTAGTCGGGCTGACGGCGCTGCCGGGCGGCTTCTTGGCTGGCTACTTCGGCAACACGCTGTGCTTCAGTGAGGCGTTCTATCCGCATGCCTGGCCGATCTCCTATCAGCTGGCCTTCAGCGAGGACGTGGTAGGCATCGCTGCCGTGGCCGGCGGCCTGGTAGTGGCCACTAACGGGCGTCCGCACATGATCACTGGCTCGTCGCCAGCAGCCATGGCCGATATGCACCTGGACGAGGATCAGCCGTGCGTGGCCGGTTGCTCGCTGGTCGACATGGGCGAGTATGCGGTTTATGCCTCGCCGAACGGCTTGGTGGCGGTCGGTGGTGGCTCGGCGCAGCTGCTGACCAAAGCGATGATTTCCCGCGAACAATGGAAAGCGCTCAAGCCTGAGACCATCCATGCTTACCGCCATGATGGTCGCTACCTGGCGTTCTACGAGGGCGGCTGTTTCGCCTTTACGCCGGGCGAGGGGTTCGAATTCTTCGACGTGAGCGCGGCCGCCGGCTGGTACGACCTGGCCAAGGACCAGCTATGCCTGATTCAGGGAAACGCCATCACTGCCTGGGGCGGGGGTGCCGCCATGACGCTGCGCTGGCGCTCGAAAATACATGAGCTAGCGTCCGGAAGTGGCGGATTTTCCTGCGGTAAGGTCATCGCGCGACAGTACCCGGTCACGCTACGGCTGATCGCGGACGGCGTGACCATGCTGGAGCTACTCGTAGCCAGCCGCGATCTGTTCCGCCTGCCTGCCGGCTATGCGCTATGCCGCGACTGGGAAGTCGAAGTTGAATCCGCGCATGAGGTACAGTCCGTTCAGATCGCATCCTCGCCCAGCGAGATCGTTTAATCGCCTGCCGGGAGGCACCGATGACCCCACGACGCAAGACGTTGCCAGCGCTCTCGCCGAAAGCGCCGGCCGAGCTTCGCCCGCTGTTTGCGGCCATGGCCGAGATCCTCGAAACAGGAGAGGGCGTGCGCGGCGACAAGCTCGATCGCAAGCTGACCCTGCGTGACCTGCTGGATGGAGGCCTGGCAAAGCTGCGAGTGCCCGGCAATCCTGATGGCGGCCTGACGCAGCCTGACGGACCGCAAGACATGACCGTCCCGCCGCGGCCGACCGGCTTCGCTGCTGAAGGCAGTTTCTTTGGCATGATCCATATGACCTGGGAGCGTCCGCAGGAGATTTACAACAACCACGCGTTCACGAACATCTACCGTAGCGAAGAGGACAACTTCGCCACGGCGGAAATAATCGGCCGTGAAGCCGGCATGTTTTACAGCGACGTGGTGCGCAATGATGCGGTGGTCGTCGACAATCCGCTGAACCTGCCGGGTTACTACTACTGGATCACCTTCAGCTCGACCTCGGACATCGAGGGCGCGCCAAACTCGCCGAACGGCACGTTCGCCCAGCCGCTGCCCGATGCCGCCTACCTACTGGGCCAGCTTTCAGGGCAGCTAGGCGAATCCGAGCTTGAGCAGTCGCTACGTGACCGTATTGATCTAATCGACGGAACAAAGCCTGGCTCGGTGAGCGCTCGCATTGCAGAGGAGCGAACGGAGCGAGTGAAGGGCGACCAGGCCACCGCGCAGCTGGTTACAACCCTACAGACGACCGTATCAGGCAACACGGCAAGCATCCAACAGCAGGCTTCCAGCATCAACGGCCTGTCGGCGCAGTACACGCTGAAAACGGACGTCAACGGCTATGTCGCGGGTTTTGGCGCCTATAACGATGGAAAGACGGCCGACTTCGCCGTGCTGGCCGATCGCTTCTGGATCGCCAGGCCGGGTGCCTCGAATTCAGCGGTCAAGCCATTCATGGTGATTGGGGGCAAGGTCTACATCGATAGCGCCTTTATCCGCGAGGCTTCGATTCAGGAAGGGCAGCTCGGACCGATCACCTTCGGCAAGATATTCGATGCAGCCGGCAGGCCCGTCACGACGCTGGCGGGCAAGCTGCGCGCGGACATCCTCGACGTCGATAGCCTGCGGGTTGGCGATGCGAACATCAGCGGGGTCATTCAATCGAGCGCAGTCGACTCATGGGGCCGGCGCCGGTGGATCCTCGACAAGAATGGCGGTCTTACGCTCAACGGTGCGACGGCTTCCGGCCGCATGGAGGTGCGAGAAAACGTCATCAAGGTGTTCGATCAAGCTGGGCGTCTTCGCGTGCAGATTGGAGACCTTTACGCATGACGTCTGGAATCCGGGTCTACGATTCCGGCGGAGCTTTGGTCTTCGACGAAAACTCGCTCTCACTGCGAGTAATAGACATCATCAGGCTCGACTACGGAAAGCGTTCATCGCCACTGACCGTGAGCGCCCCAAAAGCCCGGGCAGGTCATGCTGTCATCGTGCAGGCGCGGGCGCGGTACGCACATAGCGACGCCAGCGGCCACTATGGATACAACCCGCCGGTCGTGAAGCCGTACGACGGCTACATAGTACTCAGCCCGCTCGACTGGCCTTATTCGCAGACCAGTCCAGGTGTAATCGATTGCAGCTGCGACCTGATACTGGTGGAGTTCGGATGAGCTATGGATTCAAGCTGGTAAGCGACAGGGGCTCGGTCATTGTCGACGACCAGCACATCACACTTTCGGTTATCGCTCAGGGGCGCATGAGTTATGCCAATGGGTTGTTCTTCAACTCGAACGGGGGCTATTACGTCTACAACGATCACCTGTACGGCATGCTCATTGCGGCGTCGTTTGCTCAGGTCATCACCTCGATTGAGCCCCCCTTAGTTGTAATGATTCCAGACGGCCCGGAGGGAGCAGTACATTCCTACCAGCCGGTAGGGTCTCCTGGCGCATGGACTGGGTTCGAGATCGCGTTCCGGCACACGTTCAATCTCCCGAGCGGGGGTCGATACGGCTCTATCCCCTACATCAACTGGGCTTACGCCGTGGTGAGGATGGACTTGGTGCCTACCTCTGCTGATCGATGGGGGCTCCGCGTGTTCAACGAGCAAGGCGCGGTGACCTTCGACAGCGGGTCAAGGGCGCTTCGCCTGCTGCAGCACTTTAAGGGATGGCGCACGACTTACTCCGGCTATGGTTACCGCGAGTATGACCTGCCCTGGAGCTTTCCCTTCGACCGCAAGCACGGCCTGCTGGTGTCCAATATGACCGGCTTCCAGGTCTATACGGGCAATTTCAACTTTGCCATGGGCTCTGCTCGCTTCGGGTTCTCTGACGCGGGCCGCATACGCTCGGCAGTCGGCGGTTTAACCAAGCTCGACTCGGATCGCATGGGCAGCCATGGCGGCGACTGGAACGATGGGGTTGGCCGCCTCCTTGAAGATCAGTCGGGCGGGCCACAGGTCTTTGCCGTAAAGCTTATGTAGCGCCGCCGGGATCTTCGTTACACTCACTCTATGTCATTGTCGGGAGACAACGATGCCACAGCCCAACGAGCGGGCGTTTCTTCAGCATGTGCTGAAGGATCACGCTGCCGCCATTCTGTTCTGTGAGGCGCTATTTCGCGTCTCACAAGTTCTTGATGACCTCCTTGACGGCGACAAGCCTGTCACCAGCGACGCGATTTACCGCGCGTTCTGGGAGGCAATGATCGATATCCCATCAAATACTTTCTATCGAGCTCACGAGCCGATGCTGCGTCCGCTTATGGCAGCCGCTCTGCAGGATTGGCGCGACAGCGTGACACTGGAGCGTGACGGCGACGAGCACGGCCGAACGCTGGCCTTCGTGCTGCGCGACCAGCTGACCAGCCTGGTAGTGCAGTGCGCCGGCCTGATTGGCGGCTTTGATTGGATGCAGCGGATCTCTGCCGAAATACGCCGGCATTTCCATGAGGACAAGCTGCGCGATTATCTCAACGAGCTTGGAACAGGAGTGGCGCAATGAGTGGCGGAGGAAGTGAAAGCGACAACACGGTGAAGGACACGCCCGAGCAGCGCTATGCGGCGCAGGTAGCCGCCGAAAAATGGAACTTCGCTCAAGGCAAGCTCGCCCCGCTGGAAGACCAATACATGGCCAACGTCGATGATATGGATTCGGCCGGGCGCATGAGCTACATCCGCGGGCGTACCAACCAGGCTTCAATGGGGAACCTAAGCCAAGGATTGCAGCAGCTAGATGCTCAGCTGGGCCAGGCCGGTATCAATCCGAACAGTGGGCGCTGGCTTGGCACTCAGGCAGATTTTTCCGAGCAGAACGCGCAGCAGGGCGGTGAAACGATGGGGCGAGCCCAGTTCCAGCAGAAGTCTGAGCAGATCAAGGGGATGCAAAACATCGTCGCGATGGGCTCCGGCGAGTCGACACAGTCGCAGGCCGGATTGAGCGATATTGCCGCAACCTCTGCTGCAGATGCGCGCAGCGAGGCGACGAATAATTTCAATCGCCGCAGTGCCAACCTGCAGTTGCTCGGCACCGCCGCAGGTGCCGCGACAAATTACGGAATGAGCCAGTTCGGCAGCAGCGCCGCTCCGGCCGCAGGTGCGACATCCGGCATAGGGCTGTCTGGTTTCGACAACGGTTACGGTCTTAGTAGCAGCTCGGTCAACGGCATGAAGTACGGAGCCTAACGATGGCCATTTATGTGGACGCAAGCACAGCATTCAGCGGCGACCAAGGCGCTTCGCAGCTGCTTGGACAGCTGTATCGAGCGCAGTGGGACGATTGGAAAACCCGCTTCAGCCCCTATATCGACGAGCTGGCGAACCTGGCCAGCGACAAAACCTATGCCGCCGGCCAGGGCGCGAATGCTGCTGCAGCCGTGAATACAAGCTATGCCAACACGGCACAGGCCCTGCAAACGCAGCGTGCCGGTATGGGCATCAATCTGACCGATGCACAAAAGACCGCCGAGCAGCGTCAGCTGTCTCTTGGCCAGGCCGCCGACGGCGCCTCGGCCTACAACGAGGCGAAGGTCTCGGCGCGCGACATGCAGGACCAGATCCTCGCTGGCGGCTTCGGTCTGTCGAATCTTCCAACAACTGGCCAGCAGCAGGGGTAAGCGCTATGTCATACGGATTACTTGGCCTCAAGAATCAGATGCAAGGCGAAGCCGTTCAGGGGCTGCAGGACCTGGATAAGCAGCAACAGCAGAACAGAATGTTCAAGGAGCAGGCCGACCAGCAGCAGAAGGCCCAGCGCAAGCAATCACAAGTCGGCATGGCTGCAACCGGAGCCATGTACGGCGCCTCGGTAGGCGGGCCAGTCGGCGCTGTTGTTGGAGGCGTTATTGGCCTGGCGGCCGGCTCGTTCATGTAACAACGCCTTCGGGCTCACATATTGCCGGGAGGCAACATGGCAGGACTTGATACGCGCGGGGCCTTCGACGGCTTCGTGCAAGGCTTCAACATGATGGACGCCTATAACCACCGGAAGGCGTCCAGCGCACGCGCTGATCAGCAAGTGCAGATGCAGCAGCGCGGGCTCGATATGCGTGAGCAGGAGTTTGCTGCGCAGCAGGATGAGCGCCAAAGCCAGCGGGACCAACAACATATCGCGCATTTCTATACCGGGTGGGCCAGCGGCATCGATGCGCCCATCACGCCCGAGCTCGAAAAGGCATTCGAGCGAAACAAGCTCGCAGATCCGCGCCACCTGTTCCGACCTGAGACCGAGGCAGCTGTGCAGTACGCCGACAAGCTGGCCAAGGGCGAGGGTTCGCTGTTCAGCAAGCAGACCGTCGACGCCATGAACGACTTCTACGCGCCCCGCGTGAACCGCGGCAATGGCGGCAAGAAGCGGCTGGCCGGCATGTACCCCGGGCAAAAGGAAGGCTCGTTCGTTTTCGAGCTGGAAGTTGAGGACGAACAGGGCAACAAGCGGCTGGCGCCGATGACGGTGAATCGGGGCCTGGAAGGCGAGGACGACGAGGTAGCGCAGTACGAGATCGATCAGGCGATCGCCCCGGTAATGGGTGCCAAGTCGATCTACCAGGCGCTCGGCCAGAATCGCGAGAAGATGTTGGGCTATCTGCGCAGCTCCGGCTACCTGCCGAAGGAAGCCGATAAGTGGGAACAGGTCGAGGGCCCCGACGGCGCCATTCTGCAGCGCAACAATCGAACCGGTGAAATGAAGAGCGTCGTTGGCCGCAAATCGATCGGTGCGGGCGGCGCCTATGCGCCGAGCAGCGACGTGAAGACCCTCGAATATCTCAAATCCAACGGCATGAGCGACCAGCAGGCCCGTGACGAACTGGTGCGCCTGAAACGAGGCGGTAGCGACAGCAGCATCAGCGCCGGCGACCGGTACCGGGTGACCTTCCTCACCAACCAGATTAAGGAAATCGATTCGCAGCTCGAAGCCTTTCCGGAGCCCGATGCGGAAGCAGCGTTGCGTCAACAGCGCGAGCAGCTTGTGCAGGCGCGGCAAGGGCTCGCCAGCGATCTGGGCCTTGTCGGCGTTCCTGGTCAGCAGCAAGCCCGGCAGGAGCCCAAGCCTTCAGCGCCGCAGCAGGGGCCGAAGGTGGGTCACGTCGAAGACGGCTACGAGTTCCTTGGTGGCGACCCTGCCAACCCTGAAAACTGGAGTAAGAAGTGATGGCGGGCCCTTGGGAGAAGTACCAGCAGCAATCCGCCATTGAACGGCCTCAGCCAGAGCAGGCCGGGCCATGGGCTAAGTATCAGCCAGCGGAGCCCGTCGAGCCGACCAACGATGCGGCAGCCGAGCGGGGCGGCATCGAAGCCATGGATTACGGCAAGGAGATGGCGGGTGGCGCGTTGGTTGGCACCGGCGCGGTCGTCAGCGGCTTCGGCGACCTGCTGACAACGGCGGGAAATGCTGTTGAGCGAGGCGCTCGTGCGGTATTGCCCGCCGGAGCCGTGGATGCGCTGAAGAGCATTCCGGCACCGAGCGACCTACTGTTTCGTCCGGCAGGTCGCCAGATCGACGCTGCGGGTAAGCAAATTCAGGCCGCTAAGACCGAGGCGGCCAAGCAGACGCTGGAAGCCAGCACGCCACAAGGTGACGTTCTTGACCCGTCCAGCTGGAGCATGGGCGACGATCCTACGCTCGCCGGCTACGGGCTGCATGGTGCGAACCTGGTGGGCCAGTTCGTGCCTCAGGCCGCTGCGCTGGCAATCCCCGGCGGTCAGGCGCGCATGGTAGGAATGGCAGGCATTGGCGGCCTCCAGGCTGGCGGCGCGGCGGGCAACGAAGTCGAGCAGCGCCTTGCAGCCATGCCAGACGCTGACCTGCAGCAGGCTTCGGACCTGTACCGCCAGCTGCGCGCGAACGGCTTGGATGAGGCTGCTGCTCGCGCCCAGGTGTCCGCTACCGCACGCGCAGCCGCGTTTCAGGGGGCGGCTCCGGTGGGTGCAGTTGGCGGTGCCATGACTCATTACGCGCTGGGGCCGCTGCAGCGGCAGATCGGAGGAAGCGCAGGCCGGCGCCTGGCTGGTGGCCTGGCGCTGGATGCTCCGGCTGAAGGTGCGCAAGAGGTGGGCGAGTCCGTGGCGGCTCGCGCTGCGACGAACCAGGCGATCGGTGAGCAGCGCTCCCTGACCGAGGATACCTTCGGCGACGCCCTGCTGGGCGCCATGGGTGGCGCAGGCCATGCGAGCCTTGGCGCAGTGCTCGGCCGCCCGGAGCACGCTGCGCGGCCAGCCGATTCGGCCGCCGAGCCTGATGCCACCTTTGAGGATGCGCCAGAGCCTGCCGCATTGCCGGCGCCAGGGCTGCAGGGCCTCCCCAAGCCCGAGCCGACCTTCTACGCCGACAGCCAGGGCAACATGCAGGACGTCGGCCCGGTACGCAATGTTGACGGCGAAATGCAGCCCGACCAGCAGGGGCGGCAATGGATCAACCCGCGCAACCGTGCCGATCGCTCCGTGGGCGGAGAGGGCATGGAGCGCCAGGTGGCTCGCGGTGAGCCGGCGCCGCTTGAGGGACAGTTCCAGCATGGAAGCCGCCAGCAGGTTGCCGATAGCCAAGCGCAGGAAGGTCTGACCTTGGATGGCGAAACCCTGCAGCCGGCACTGCCTGCGCCCGATGCGTTCGTGGTGGACGGGCAGGGCAATGCCCAGCGTGGCGCCACTAAGCCGCAAATCTTTGACCGGGCTCCCACTGGTGGGCGCGGCATGGATCAGCAGGCGCCGACCGCAATTCGCCGCGACGATGACTTTGAGTACATGGCCCGCAGCAATGGCGAGCCGTTCCAGGCGCACGGCGCAGCGAAGGCCAGCAAGGCTTTCCGCGAGGCTAGGAAGGTAGGCCGTAACCCGACGGTCGCTAAGGTCGATGGCGGCTTCGCCGTACGCGTGCCGGCGGATCCGAAGCGGTACCAGATGCGGCCGATCGATCAGGCAGCCAACCAGGCCGCGACCTCGCCGACCAACGATCTACCTGCGCCGACACCCGCGCAGATTGAGGCCGGAAACTACAAAAAGGGTCGCGTCCGCGTTCAGGGCCTGGATATCTCCATTGAGAATCCGCGGGGTTCCGAGCGGAGCGGTACCGGGCCGGACGGTACGCCATGGCGGCGCACGATGGGCGACCATTACGGCTACATCAAGCGCACCACGGGCGCCGACGGCGAGCAGGTGGACGTCTACGTTGGGCCGCAGCAGGACAGCGATCAGGTATTCGTGGTCGACCAGCTCAATCAGCAGGACGGAAGCTTCGACGAACACAAAGTCATGCTGGGCTATTCCGACCAGGCGACGGCAGTGCAAGCCTACAGTGCCAACTTTGACGAAGGCTGGAAGGTGGGCCCGGTCACCGCCATGCCGGTGACCGAGTTCAAATCATGGCTGAAAGGCGGTGCGCTTTCCAAGCCGCTCGCGCTGCCGAGCCCGGGCGTCAAGCCGCCTCAACCGAAAACGGCTGCCTCTGCGCACCAGGCACCGCCCGATCAGCCCAGGCCAAAGGGCAGTCGGCGAGCCGTTGATCGAGACCGCGATAGCGTAGTGCAAGCAGCCATCAGGCTCGGCGGCATTACCAAACAGTGGAAACAGGACACGACCGGCGACACCAAGGGCAACAAGAACATTCCAGGTGTCGGAGCGCTATGGAGCGACAACACCGGGACCAGCCTGGATGACATGGCATCCCTGCTTGACCAGCACGGCTATGTTCCAGCTGGCGAAATGGACCGAGACGGTGGCGTGAGCTGGCTGCAGGAAGCCTTGCGAGATGAACTGGCTGGCAGAAAGACACACTATGCGCCAGACTCTGTTCGGCAGCTGGAACAGTACGAGCTGGAAATGCTCGAGCGTATCAACGAGCAATTGGCCGTTGAGCGTGAGCAGCTCGAAGCTGAATACGCCCGCATCGAGGCCGAGCACGGCGCCGAGGCTGCGGCACACGCAAGATCCCAAGACGCTGCTTTCGACGAAGACGCTTTAAGGTATGAGGAGTTCATCTCTGATGAGCCAGAAAGAACCGAAACTTTCATTGACGGAAATCCGCTCGATGAGGACGCAGCCGTCCGGCGCGATGACGAGGTACGGGCAGCTGATGCAGCAGAAGCTGGATCTGCTGGACAAGATCGCGGCGCGTCGTTCAGCCTCGAACAGCAAACCGAAGCAGGACTGAAAGAGCAGGCGGAGCGCAATGCTGCCGCCGAGAAGGCTCGTGCCGATCAGGAGCGCGAGACAGAGCAGAAGGCTCAGGCCGACCGCGACCGTAAAGATTTCACCCTGACCGGCTCAGACCGGATATCGGACATTGCCGCCGCGCGCGGGCAGAATGATATGTTCGGTGCCCAGCCGACCACTCCAGCCAGTAAAGCGAAACAACAAGCCACCCAGCTGGCCAAGAAGAAGCCGAGCCCTGCAGAACCAGCCACTGAGCCCAAGCCCGCCAAGGTCGAAGACTTCGGCGAGAAGCTAGGCGGCGCGCGCAAAGATGAGCTGCGCGGCCTGCGGGAGCGCCTGGACAACATGGACGACCAGAGCATTGCGAACAGCAAGCTCAGCGAGCTATGGCCAAAGGGCGAGATTGACCGCATAGAAGACAACTTCCACGCGGCTGCTTACCAGACCGTGCGGGACTTCATCCCCACGAAACCCCGGGCTCCGTACAGGATTGCCGGCTGGGTGAACAAAGTGAAGGCGGCGCGCGAGCTGCTTGCGGAGCTGTCGCGGATGGGCGGCGATTCGACGGTCGCCAAGATGCGAGCATTCAGCCCTTCACTGCGGTCGGTAGCCGACAAGATTGAGCTGCTGATGGGGATTGATCGGGCGCAGTGGGCGCGGATCGGCCGGGTGAGCATGGCAACCGGCAGCTACAGCAAGGACGGGCAGATGGTGCCGGGGTCTTGGGCCGAGGTGGAAATCGACGGCCGAGGCAAGCACTTCTACGGTAAGGGTTCTATTGCTGAGGCAATTAACGATGTCCGCCTGGCGCTGAATCTCAAATCGGCCCCTGAGAAGAAGATGCAGTTCGACGTCTACTCAGACCGAGCGACCGGACAGGTCTTCATCGCCAAAAGCGGCGACCGAGAGACCCGCCGGCTGGCAACCTTCAAGAGCGTGGCAGAGGCCAGGGATCACATCGCCAACGAACATGACAGCTTGGTCGCAGCGTGGGACGCGGTTAAGAACCGAGACAACGTGACCAAGGCGGATATGCGCCGCAGCTTGAACGAGGTTCGCACTGGCACCGATCACCGCGGCGGAGCGGACATCACGCCCGAACAGTTCCTCGAGGCGTTCGGATTCAGAGGCGTCGAGTTCGGTAACTGGGTTGCGCAGGGCGATGGCAGTAAAGGCCGCCAGGGCATGCTCAATGATGCCTATGATGCCTTCATGGATTTGGCTGAGGTGGTGGGCGTACCGCCGAAGGCATTGAGTCTGGAAGGGCGGCTGGGCATCGGCTTCGGTTCTCGCGGGCGAGGCCGGGCCAGTGCCCACTTCGAGCCGGACGCCGTTGTCATCAACCTGACCAAGACGAAAGGGGCTGGCTCGTTGGCGCATGAGTGGTTTCATGCGCTCGACAACTACTTTGCCGGCAAGCGAGAGGCTAGCGAAGCCAAGACGGCGCGCGAGGCGTCGTATATCACCTATCGGCCGGAGCCGGTCCTCGTCAACAAGAAGTACCCGGCGCAAAGCCTGACCCGCGCCAAGCTGGACATGTACCAGGCGAACCATCCGAACGCACCGATGTACGCCGAGGCGAACTGGATGCCCGATCCTGCGCACCCAGAAGGGGTGAGGCCGAAGGTGGAGAAGGCTTTCGCCGAAGTGGTTGCCACGCTCGATCAGTCGCCGATGGCGAAACGCTCGGCCGTTCTGGATAAGGGAGCCGCAGATGGGTACTGGTCGCGCATCATCGAGCGCGGCGCTCGCTCCTTTGAAACCTACGTGATTGCGAAGCTGGCCGATCGCGGCTATCGCAATGATTACCTGGCCAACGTGCGCAGCCTTGAAGAGTTTTCACGTAGCCAGGATCGGTACCCGTACCTGACCCCGGACGAGCAAGGCCCGGTTAACGAAGCCTTCGACAAGCTGTTCTCGACCATCGAAGCCCGCGAAACGGACGAGGGTGTCAGCCTTTACCGGCTGGGTGAAGGCTCTGGAACGAAGGCCGAACATGTCACGGATGCACTATCGGGGGTTTCTGAACTTGCCGGTGTGAAGGTCGTGCAAACGTTCGATGACCTTCCCCTGTCAGCGAGGATCCGAGCCAAGCGTGACGGCATCGCGCCGGATGAGCTGCGCGGGATTTTCAGCAGCGGGGCGACTTATGTTGTCGCCGGCAACCACGCCAGCATTGCCGACGCGGTCTTTACGGCCGTGCACGAAGAGGTTGGCCACCGCGGCATTCATGGCCTGCTAGGCGACCAACTGGACGCGACCATGGAACGGTTGTATGCCAGCCAGGCAGCAACGGCCAAGGGCCGCCAGCGCATCGCGCAAATTCGCCAGGCTTATGCCAAGGTCCTGAAGAAGCTCGATGCTCGCAAGCAGCACCTGATGATCGCCGAGGAGATGGTTGCGCACTTGATCGAGGATGGAGAGCGGCCTACCGCGCTGCAGCGCGTGCTGTCCAAAGCCCGAGAACTGCTGCGAGCGTTGTTCCCGCAGGTGCCATGGACCTACACCGACATCCTGGCGCTGGGCGAGCAGTCTCGCCGCTGGCTGCGCGACAGTCAGGCCGGGGTTACCGAGGACGAAAGCACCCGATACGCGTTGGCCGGGAAGCGTCAGCACACCTCCGAAGCGTTCAGCGACCTTACCGCCAAGCAGAAGGATGCGCTGAACAAGATCGCGCCACGCACGGCGAAGCAGCAGGCGATCGATTGGTTCCGCCAGCACTCGGATCGTGCGCTACTCAAGATCCGCCAAGGCATTGTCGATCGCTACGCGGCGCTGCGAGAGCTGGACGTGGCCGTGCATGGGGACGATGTCCTGGGCACCGACATCACAAGCAGTGCCTGGGTGCTGGCGCGCATGTCGTCGGCAGCCAGCGGCGCACTGCATGCGATGCTGAACAACGGGCGCATTTACCTGGACCAGCAGCAGAAGGTGATCGACATCCAGGACGGCGATGCGCTCGGCCTGGGCGCGACGCTGGCGCGCCTGGGCTCCGCGGCGGAGATCGAGCGCTTCATGGGCTGGATCGCCGGCAACCGCTCCGCCAAGCTTGCCGCCGAAGGCCGGGAAAACCTGTTCGACGCCGCCGAGATCGATGCGCTGCGCACCCTCAATAGCGGCACGACTCAGCATGGGAAGGCACGCGGCACGCTGTACACCGAGGTGTTCGCCGAGTTTCAGCAATACCGGGACGACGTGCTGGCGATCGCCGAGCAAACGGGCGTTATCACCTCGGAAAGCCGCGCACTCTGGCGCGACGAGTTCTACGTGCCTTTTTACCGGGTGATGGACGAAGACGCTGCAGCCACCGGCCCGATGGCGTCCAAAGGGCTGACCCGCCAGGAGGCTTACAAGAAGCTTAAGGGTGGTAGCCAGAACCTGAACGATCTACTGCAGAACACGCTGCTGAACTTCAACCACTTGCTGCAGGCAAGCCTGAGGAACCAGGCGGCTGCGCAAGCGATCAACAATGCCGAGCAGCTTGGGATTGCTCAGCCAGTGAGCGAAGCGGCGCGGGACAAGAAGGCGAGCACCTTCGTGCTCAAGGCGGGCGTTAAACAGTGGTACAACATCGGCGATCCGTTGGTGTTCGAAGCGCTAAGCTCGCTCAGCGATGCCGGCCTGAACAACGCTGCTGTGCACGCGATGAGTTTCTTCAAGCGCCTGTTTACGAACATGACCACCATCACGCCACAGTTCATCATCGCCAACTTGCTGCGCGACTCGATGTCGGCTACCGCAACATCACCAGTGAGCAAGAACTTCCTGAAGAACATCGCGGTGGGCGGCGCCAATTGGACCGACACCCGTAAGCGGGCGCGCATGCTCGCCAGCGGTGGCGCCTTCAGTTTCGGGCATATCTATAGCAACGATCCGGACGAAGTGAAAGCGCACATCACGCGCAACCTGCGAAGCGCCAAATTGATCGACGGACCGAAGCTGGTACCGCAAGCGTTGAAGGCTGGCTGGGATGCTTGGAACGCCGTAGCCAACACCGCAGAAAATGCGAACCGGGCGGCAATTTTCGAGCAGAACGAGCAGGGCAGCGGAAAACTGGCGGCAGCCTTCGAGGCGCGTGACCTGATGGACTTCTCCATGCATGGCGCCTGGCCGGCGGTTCGCTTTTTGATCCGCGTGGTGCCGTTCCTCAATGCGCGCCTCCAGGGTTTGGACAAACTCTACCGTGCCGGCGTGAAGCCTTCTCTGTTGACCGCGTTCGGCCAGGGCAATGCCTCTGACAAGCAAGCTGCAGCGCGCTTCATGACAGTCGTGGGTGCGCTATCCATGGCGAGCATGGCGCTCATGCTGGTGAACAACGACGACGAGGAATACCGCAAGCTCGAAGAATGGCAGAAGGATACCTACTGGTTCGTCCGCGTAGGTGGCAAGGCCTTCTTCATCCCGAAGCCGTTCGAGGTCGGCGCGATCGCCACTATGGCCGAGCGTCTGTTGCAGCAGGCCATTGACGACAAGGCGACCGGCAAGCTGTTCGCGCAGCGCCTGGGGCACACCCTGACGCAGACCTTTTCCTTTTCGCCGGTACCGCACATGTTCCAGCCGGTGCTTGACGTGTACTCGAACGTGGATGCCTTCACGGGTCGCCCGATCGAGTCGACCGGAATGGACCGCCTAAGCAAGGGGCTGCGCACCCGAGCGACCACCACGGCCCCGGCGCGCGCGGCATCGGCTGTCAGCCGCGTGTTCGGTGATGAGTTCCCGCTTGCTGTATCTCCCATCCAAGCCGACCACCTGATTGCTGGCTACTTGGGCCAGGTCGGCGCGTGGGGAGCAGGTATGGTCGATACGATGTGGCGCGCAGCCAATGGAGAAAGCCAGCCAGCAAAGCACTGGCACGAGTATCAACCGATCCGTCGTTTCTACCGTGATCTGGACACGCCAGCGGCATACACCCGATACAGCACGATCTTCTATGAAGGTCTGCGCGAAGCGGGCAAGGCTTATGCCGACGTGAAGGAGCTACAGGAGCTTGGCCGCATGGAAGAAGCGCGCGGGGTGATCCGCGGGAAGCGCGACGTGCTTGGGCTGCGCAAGCAGCTCAACCAGGTGCAGCGGCGCTTGTCAGCGATCAATGGTCGCATGGATGCGGTGCGTCTGGGCGAGCTTGATGCCGATGCCAAACGGCGCGAACTGGATCGCCTTGTGGTGATCAAGAGTCGTCTGACGGAGATGGCCGGTAAGCGGGTAGAGGATATACGAGCGAAGCGTTGATCAGCGTTTGCGTCTGGGCTGACCGGCATACAAGCCGGTCAGCACCAGGGCACCGAAGAGCAGGGCGGGCACGTTGATCAGCAGACCGATGAGCATTACGAACAATGGAATACCCGCCAGGCTCACGGTCAGCCAGCCACCAGTTGTCTGCCATGGGCGCGGCATCTGCGTCATCACCAGCCCGCCGAGGACAAGGAAGCCGATGATGCCGCCGACGATCTCGGTCGCGTCCATCAGTAGCAGCCGTAGTCGTTGCAGGTCGACTGGTAGTAGTTGCCGTCGGAGTCGGTACCAGAGTTGTAGAGCGTGTCGCCGATTCTGGTGGTGGTCCCGTTCCAGCTATCGCCATCGGCGGAATAGCCGTCGTGATAGGTGGTGTTTCCAACCGTGTTGCTGTTCTGGCTCCAATGCGAGCCATCGGTGCTGTAGCCGTCAAGGTGCGTCGTGTTACCGAACTTCTGGACGTTGTACGTGTTGCCACTGTCATCCGTGCAGCTCTTGAACGATCCGGTACCGAAACATCCGGCGACGGCCGATTGCGCCGCCAATGAAAGCGCGACAATTGCGAGAGTCCTTTTCATCGTTTGTCCCGTGACGTTGAGTTAACTTCGCAAGGGTAGATTCGGGGCTGGCAAAACGCCAGTCCCTAGGTTTTAGGGCAAGGGGAAGTGGTGCCCAGAACGGGCGAGAGGGGGCGAAAAAGAGTGCTAAAACAGAAAAGCACACCTAGACAGTGCGCGGCCTGTAGAGCACGGTTTGATGTTCTGTTTTGGAACGCCAAACCAAGCGAGACGCCCGCGCGGCGAGGGTTGTAATAGCGGATTGCAAATCCGTGTACGCCGGTTCGATTCCGACATCGGCCTCCAGTAATAAAAAAACCGCAAGCGAAAGCTTGCGGTTTTTTTATGCGCGCTCAGTTTGTGATTCGTGACACTGTAGCTTGGTCTGGTCTGGTGAGCATCCTCTCTAGCCGGAACTGTAGCGCCTCGGACGGTGACTGAAACATAGAGAGTCTATTAAGGAGTCCTCTATGTCAGATGCGATGAGCTACCTTGCAATTGCGCTTGCTGGTGCGGTGATCGTGCTGGATCTGTTGGCCATCATCAGCGTGTTCAAAAGCGATCGAAGCGTCGGTGCGAAAGCCCTATGGGCGCTGGGTATCGCCATCTTTCCGATTCTCGGGCTGGTGTTCTGGCTGATCGTCGGCATGCGCCGTCGTCATTGAATCGTTACGTCGTAAGCCCAACCTAGGGCTGTTCCATGGCAGCAAACTCGCTACAGACGCGCCGGCATCGCCGTTCGGGTTGCGCCTCGGCCAGAGCCTCGTTATAGTCCTGCGCCGCGATCAACGTCGCGCATCACCGTCCCGCCCGGATGGCGAAACTGGTAGACGCAAGGGACTTAAAATCCCTCATCCGAAAGGGTATGCGGGTTCGATTCCCGCTCCGGGCACCATCGGGACACACTGATACATCCGTATCTAAACCGGCCGCCGCAGCCGGTTTTAATTGTTTATGGGGCAGCAGGCCGCTGTGCTATGGCTCATTGCATATGACCAGCGGCACCCTATCGTCGTGAACGCAGCGCCGACACTCTCCTCTTATCCTGTAGTGCATTTGCTATGGCAGAGGAGATTAGACGATGGCCAATGACCCTGATGGTCTCTCAAACCAGAATAACGATCCTTCGCGCGCCGAGCGTGCGGGCAAAGAGGATGTGATCATTCCCGGCTCACCACCGCCGTTGGGATCCGAGCGAACGGATGTCAGTCCCGGTAGCGAAGCTGGCGTGGATGAGTTGCCGAACAATGACGGCACGACTCCACGAGACAATGCCAAGCGAGGAGGGGAGATGAATAATGTCCCTGACATCGACCCCGACAGTGCAGACTGGATGACGCGCCTAATCCCCGTTAGCAGTCGCGCAATTAAAAAGCCCCGCACGGGGCGGGGCTGCAGGCGTTTAGCCAGTCGTTCCGTTGTCCTTTAACTCGCACTCCTGCGAACGCTCCTTGTCGAGCCTCCCTGGCCCGCTGCGCGTCCTGCGCTACTGGTGATTAGAGTAGGCGAGACAGAGACGACGCGAAATCATCCAACTTCACCAGTGTGGGTCAGCCGAGGCTTACGCCGAGTAGGCGATCGACGCATCGGTGTATATATCGAGCGAGATACTTTGCCCATGATCAAAAGCGTTTGTCGCGTCAGCCTTGCCACAGGGGCTTTGCTGACGCTGGCTGGCTGCAGTGCGTTCGAGCGTGTGCCAGCCGCTCAACCAACAGACGAGTACGTATTGGCCTGCGAGAAAGTTGAGCAACCTGGATGTGAGACTCGTGCAGAGCAGCTCTGTCCAGAGGGTTACGACACCCTCAGCAGCGAAGAAGATTTTGCACGAAAGGAGTTGCGAGTCAGATGCACAGGCGAGGCAAACCCGCCCTAGTTCGGACGGCCGCCAGGAGCGGGCCGTCCGTTTGGGACGGTCAATCAGCGGAATCGAGTAACGCCTGGGCCTGCTCGAGAACCTGGAGCGATTGAGTGTGGTCGCCCGCTTTGTGCAACTGCTCTCCTTCCGCTCGGAGTTCTTTTACTTTTTCCAGCGTTGCCGGATCGCTTGGCGGATTGGTCTCGAGCTGCTTGTCGATCTTGGCCATGTCCATCGGGCAGTGCATAGCCCAAAGCGGCGTACTTACAACCGCGGCAGCGAGCAGTAACATGATTCGGCGCATGATGTCGGTCTCCTGACTGATGATTGTCAGTGCAGTATAGGATTCACGCTGAACCCCGCCATTTTTCGGACGCAAGGTAGGATCGAGCAATAATAGACGGTGGTCGGATAGTTATCGTACAACTACTGAGCTATGATACGGGTTACTTCGCTTCAACGAGATTGATGTGTCCATGGAAAATCAGATCGCCCAGCCGCGTGTTCGCCGTAAGCACCGCAGCCTCGCACAGGAGCTGGTGACCGAGTTGTCTCAGCAGATCCGCGACGGCGTTATCAAACGCGGCGACAAGCTGCCGACAGAGTCAGCGATCATGCAGGCTCAGGGGGTCAGTCGCACAGTAGTGCGTGAGGCGATATCCAGGCTGCAAGCGTCCGGACTGGTCGAGACTCGCCATGGCATTGGCACTTTCGTACTCGATACCCCGAGCACCACAGGTCTGCGCATCGACCCGGCTACTATCGGAACGCTACGCGACGTGTTGTCGATTCTGGAGCTGAGGATCAGCCTGGAAGTCGAATCCGCTGGACTCGCGGCACAGCGCCGGACTCCCGAACAACTGACGGCTATGCGGGAATTTCTGGATTCGCTCCAGCGAAGTGCGGCGCTTTCGAGTGAAGCCGCCGTGTCGGATTTCCAGTTCCATCTGCAAATCGCCGAAGCAACAGGCAACCGTTACTTCACGGACATCATGAATCATCTGGGCACGGCGATCATCCCGCGCAGCCGGCTGAATTCGGCACGCCTGGCTCATGACGATCAGCCTCACTACCAGCAGCGCCTCGGTCGTGAACACGAGCAGATCTACGACGCCATTGCCCGCCAGGACGCTGAATCAGCCCGTGCCGCGATGCGCCTGCATCTCACCAACAGCCGCGAGCGTCTGCGCCAGGCCCATGAAGAGGCGGAGACGGACAAGGTCAGCTGATCGACTCTTCAGCCCCCACAACGCCAGTGGCCCATCCGGTCTCTATCGGGCCGCTGGCAATACTGCTTTGAAACCAATTCCCATCCATAGGCGCTGTTCTCGCCTACCCATCACCGGTTCGCCTGATCAGTGCTTGCGGTACGCCAGCAGGACAATGCCTCCCACCACGATGAAGCCACCCAGTATTTGCAGTGGACCCAACATCTGGCCAAGTATCAGCCACCCAAGCAGCATTCCGGCGACCGGCTCCATATTCATGACCGGGGCGTTGCGAGCGATGTTGAGCCGCGGCATGCAGATGAACAGTGTGGAAAATGCCGCGCCATAGAGAAGCACCAGGCACCCCAGCGCGATCCAGCCGACGGTTGCGCTGGGCAGGCCTAGCCCTCCCGGGATCAGACCGCTGGCACCGAGCAGGGCCGAGGCGCTGAACACCAGAATCAGCGTCAGCATGCTCCGTACCGAGCCAGCCATGCTAGACAGCTTATGTTCGGTGACCCACAACGCCAGGGCAAACACCGCGGCGGCGGTCAGACTGAATAGAATGCCCGACACCCATTGACCATCAGGCGCCTCACTGCTGATCAGCCGCGTCGGGACATCGAGCACCAATACCAGGCCGATCAGAATCAGCCCCATGATCGTCAGCGCCTGACGGGTCGGTCTCGGGCCGCCAAGCGCCCAGCTCAGGAGCGCGAGCATGATGGGTGAGAGGTTGACCACCAGCAGAGCCAGTGCGACAGGAATGCGCGCGACCGCCGAATAGATGCAGAAGCTCTGGATCGTGATCAACAGTCCCAGAAGGGTCTGCCAGCGCCACGTTGCAGCGCTCAAACGCAGGGACTCGCGCCGCCAGAGCACGAGCGCAGCGAGGGCCACCAGCGTCACACCCGCGCGGCAGAGCATGGCCAGCAACAGGCCGGTGTCGTGATCGAAGGCAATGCGAGCAGCGATATGATTGGCGGCGAACGAGCAAGCCAGGGTGGCGAGGATCACTACGGCAATGTGGCGCGGAAAGGGTGTGGCAGTTTGCATCGGTTCAATCCTGTCCTGAGCAGCTTCACTGGGTTCGGTTGCGGCCTGTGGTAGGCATGACAGTGGCTCGTCGTTTTGTTGCGTTAACGGCTTACAGGCCTAAAAAGAGAAACGCCGCCCGGTGGGCGGCGTCCTCGTCCGTGCATGCACGGCTGTCAGAGCACCAGGTTGGGCAACCAGAGCGAGATTGCGGGGATGTAGGTTACTGCAAGCAACACCATGAACAGCGCGACGTAGAAAGGCAGCAGCGCCTTAACCGTATTCTCGATGGTGACCTTGCCGATCGCCGCGCCGACAAAGAGCACCGCGCCTACCGGTGGCGTGATCAGCCCGATGCCGAGGTTCACCAGCATGATCATGCCGAAGTGCACCGGATCGACACCAATGCCCATGATTACCGGCATCAGAATCGGCGTAAGGATCAGAATCAGCGGCGCCATGTCCATCAGTGTGCCGAGCACCAGCAACATCATGTTGATGCACATGAGGATCACGTAGCGATTATCCGACAGGGTCAGGAACATCGTGGTGATCTTCGACGGGATCTGCATCAACGTCATGATGTAGCCGAAGCTCGCGGCGAAGGCGATCAGAATCATGACCACCGACAGGGTACGAACGGTGCGGTGCAGCAGCTTTGGCAGCTCGCGCCATTTGTAGTCACGATAGATGAACATGGTGACGAAGAAGGCCCACACCACGGCGATGGATGCCGATTCGGTCGCGGTAAACACACCGGACAGAATACCGCCGAGAATGATGACCATGGTCATCAGGCCCCACAGCGCTTCAACACAGATCTTCAATGCCTGCTTGAGTGGGACGACCTCGCCCTTGGGGTAGTTGCGAACCCGAGCAAAGATCAGGCACATGGTCATCATCACCGCGCTGAGCAGCAGACCGGGGCCGATACCCGCGATGAACAGTGACGAGATCGAGACGGTGCCACCAGCAGCCAGCGAATACAGAACCGAGTTATGGCTTGGCGGTGTTAGCAGCGCCTGGACTGAGCCACTGACCGTAACAGCCGTGGAAAACTCACGAGGGTAGCCTTTCTTCTCCATCTCCGGGATCAGCACCGAACCTACCGAAGCAGTGTCTGCCAATGATGATCCGGAGATTGCGCCGAAAAAGGTCGACGCCATGATGTTTACCAGGGACAGGCCGCCGCGCACGAAGCCGACCAGCACCGCGGCAAACGCCACCAGTCGGCGAGACATGCCACCCTCGGCCATGATCGCACCGGCCAACACAAAGAAGGGGATAGCGAGTAGCGAGAACTTGTTAACGCCCCCGGCGACCTGAATCATCACCGCATCGAACGGAATGTCGATCCACCAGGCGCCAATCAGCGCTGACATGCCCAGGGCGTATGCGACTGGCATGCGAAGAAGAAAAAGTACGGCAAAGCTGCCGAGTAGAATCAGCGCGTCCATTTACGCGGCCTCCTTGCTGTCTTCGACCAGCTCGTAGTTGACCGCACGCCGATGGCTCTGATCGCCGAAGATAATGCGTTCGATGACAAACAGCAGCGTGATAGCGCCGCCGATTGGGATCGGGGAATAGGTGATACCCACACGAAGTGTCGGCAGCGTGCTCATGAACTGATTCCAGGTCGCAGCGCACAGCTTGACGCCCCAGATCGTCATGAACAGGCAGATGATGCCCATCAGAATCTGCACCAGCAGCTCGACGTGGCGGTGCAGGAACTGGGGCAGGCGGTCGGTGAACATGGTCACCGCCATATGCGCACCGGCTCGATAGCTCGCCGCTGCACCGAGAAAGGTAAAGATCACCATCAGCAGGATGGCTACGGGTTCAGGCCAGCCGCCGCCAGAGCCCAGCACGTAGCGCGCGAATATCCCCCAGGGGATGATCATGGACATGACCACGATGGCCAGCCCCGCGACCCAAACACAGGTCATGTAGATCGCGTCGGTGACGCGCAGCAGCGTGTTTTTCATCAGACTTCACCACAGGCGCGGCGGCGAGCGAGGCCCGTCGCCGCGAGTTTTTTCGGAGAGAACGAATTACTGAACGGCTTCGATACGCTTGATCAGCTCGGCGTAAGGTGCGCCGTACTTCTCGCGAACCGGGGCGGTGGCATCGTAGAAGGGCTTCTTGTCAACTTCGATGAAGGTGACGCCTTCTTCCTTGAGCTTCGCTTCGCTGCTGGCGGTCTTCTCATCCCACAGCTTGCGCTCTTCCATCTGCGCTTCCTTGGCGTACTTCTTGACGATTTCCTGCTGCTCCGGGGTGAGCTTGTTCCAGGTGGTCTTGGAGATCACGATCGGCTCAGGAAGAATCAGGTGACCGGTCAGCGAGTAATTTTTAGCAGCGCGGAAGTGGTTGTGCTCAAGCATGGTTGGCGGGTTGTTCTCGGCGCCATCGACCACACCGGTCTGCAGGGCACTGAAGATTTCACCGGTGTTCATCGCCACACCCTGAGCGCCCATGGCGTTCAGCGTATCGATGAACAATGGGTTACCCATGACACGGATTTTCATGCCCTTGAGATCTTCAAGGTTGCGCACCGGCTCCTTGGTGTAGAGGTTGCGAACGCCACCGTCCATCCATGCCAGGCCGACCATGTTGAAATCGGAGTTGGTGATCTTGTCGAGGATTTCCTGGCCGATCTCACCGTCGATCACTTTGCGCATGTGTTCGTGATCGCGAAACACGAAGGGCATGTTGAAGGCGTTGACGTCCGGTACGACCGGGCCGAGTGTCCCCAGGCTGACGCGGGTCATCTGCACCGCGCCGAGCTGAACCTGCTCAACAACTTCTTTTTCAGAGCCCAGTACACCACCTGAGAACATGCGGAACTTGAGCTCACCGTCGGTGGCTTCTTCAATCTTCTTGCCCATGTTTTCCTGAGCCACAACAGTCGGGTAACCGGCGGGATGGATCTCAGCAATCTTCAGCGTCATTTCCGCGTAGGCGGTGGTCGACAGGCAGAAGGCCAGGGGAAGTGCAGCGATGAGCAACTTGCGTTTGAAGTCCATGTGAATCTCCGTTTTGTTTTTGTTGGTATGCAGTGTTGCGAGCGACAAGGCAGGACGACTGCGTGCCTGTCCTTGGTGGTGAAGCGTTAGCGGTAGCGGGGCTCCTCCAGTCCGGCAACGCCGGGTTGCAGGGCGAATACACCACCCGCCAACGGCTGATCGGATAGATCACCGCCCGGGCGAATGGATGTGACGAACAGGGTGTCCAGGCCGGTGCCACCAAAGGCGCACATCGCTGGCTTCTTCACAGGCACCTGGAGCGAGCGATCGAGGCGTCCATCCGGGGTGAAACGATGAACGAGGCCGGCATCGTTGCCGCAGATCCAGTAACAGCCATCGACATCCACCGCAGCGCCGTCAGGTCGGCCGGGGTGTTGGTTCATGTCGACGAACAGGCGGCGGTTGCTCGGCATACCGCTATCGATGTCGTAATCGAAGGCCCATATGCGTTGAACGCTGGGGTGGGAGTCGGACAGGTACATGGTGCGTCCGTCGGGGCTGAAACCCAGCCCGTTGGGTACGATGAAATCCTTCAGATGAGCCTTGAGCGACTCGCTGTCGGCCGAACGGTCCACTCGGTACAGCGCGCCGGCCGGAGTGCCGGCGGACATATCCATGACCATGGTGCCGGCCCAGAAGCGGCCCTGGCGGTCGCAGCGCCCGTCGTTGAATCTCATGTTGCCTGCGCCATGCTGAACGCCAGCAAGCCGGGTAGTGCGGAGTGTGCCGTCGTTCTGCGGAACCACATCGAAGATGCCGTCTTCCATGCCGGCTACCCAACGGTTCGCGTTACCTTCGCGGCGAGCGATACAGGCGATCATCTGGTCACCCGTCCAGCGTGTCACGGAGGCATTCGAAGCGCTCCAGCGCAGCAGCTGCTTGTTGGGTATGTCGACCCAATACAGCGCCTGCTCCGAAGCTACCCAGACCGGGCTTTCGCCCGTTGCGTTCTGTGCGTCGACTATCAGTTCTGCTGAGTTTGCCATGGCGATTCTCTTGTTGTTTTCGCGGCGTGGCGGAATCAGTCTTCGAATGGGCCTGCTTCGCAGAAGGCGCCCCCCTGATAGATCAGAGCTGGAGCATTAGGCGCGTAGGGCGGTTGCTGTTCGATCTTTTCGCGAAACACTTCCGACGTGTCCTGAGGCTCAAAGCCCAGGTGCGCAGCCATGTGGTTGTTCCACCACGCGTCACGGTTCGCCGAAGCGCCATAGACGACGGTGTGCTTCACGTCCGGGGTAAACAGTGACCGCTCGATCAGATTGGTCAGGTCGCGATAGCTGAGGTAGGTCGCCATCATTCGGCGGTTCAGAGGCTCGGGGAACGAAGAGCCTATGCGGATGCTGACGGTCTCGATGCCGTAGCGATCGTAATAGAAGCTTGCCATGTCCTCGCCGTAGGATTTGGACAGGCCGTAGTAGCTGTCAGGGCGGCGTGGAGCGCTGGCGTCGATGGTCTCGGTCTGCTTGTGAAAACCGATGACGTGATTGGAGCTAGCAAAAATCACACGCTTGATGCCGTGCTTGCGTGCCGCTTCGTAGATATGGAATACGCCGCGAATGTTGCCTTCGAGGATTTCCTCGAAAGGCCGCTCTACCGAGACACCACCGAAATGCGCGATTGCATCGACACCTTCGCAAAGGGTGTGCACAGCGGCTTTGTCGGCAAGATTGCATTGCACGACTTCTTCATGGTCGCCGGCCGCAGGGTCCATGGGGGCGATATCGGCGAGGCGGATAATCTTGGCGTAGGGGCGAAGCGTTTCACGTAGCACCTTGCCCAGTCCTCCTGCAGCGCCAGTCAGCAGGAGGCGATTGAAGGGTGTGGGAGCGGTCGTCGTGTTTGTCATTGAGGTCTGCCCGTCGCTTATTATTTTTGGTGTCATCTGTTGTCGGATGACTTGCCTCGATTTATTCCGCCAGCCCGCGCTGTTGTCAACCTGCCTGCTCGAACTTGTTGATGCGATGAGAGCACCTGCCGAGCTGCCTCCTATCTATCGAAAAGGCCTCTCAATGCCGCGCAGTTTCTGGCTTTCAGTGGTCCCTTATTTACTCAGAACACAAAATTAGCGAGCAATCTGATGCAATCACATACCACTAAAGTCGAGTATCCGATCCGGGCACAGCTTGGCGATCAATCACGCGCTTGTGGTTACTAGTTGTATGATGACATTGCTGCGAGTCGCGCTGCGACTTGGCTAACCTGGACGAGGATAACAATGACAATTCAGGCCAATGGTGAACGGGCAGGGGACTGCATCTGCTGGATAAAACTCAGGCTGGTGACGCTCCCCCTGCGTACAGCCGTCAGCGACGCAAAGGTATTGACTGGACGACAGAAACCGCTCGAATCAGTCAGTTTGTTGTTTGCGGAAATTCAGACCAGTCAGGGCCACAGCGGGCTCGGTTTCACTTACAGCCTGCGCACGGGTGGCCCGGCGCAATATGCCCATGCTCAGGAAATCGCGCCGCTGCTGCTCGGAGAAGACCCCAGCGACATTGCGCGGCTCTGGAGCAAGTTGATATGGGCCAGCGCATCGGTTGGCCGCGGTGGGGTTGCGGCGCAGGCGATTGCGGCGATCGACACGGCGCTCTGGGATCTGAAAGCCCGCCGTGCCGCACTGCCGCTATCCAAATTGCTTGGCGCGCACCGCAGCGCCGTTCCCTGTTACAACACCTCGGGTGGTTACCTGCAGGCCTCTATCGAGGAAGTGCTCGATAAAGCCACCCAGTCACGAGAGCGCGGCATTGGTGGCATAAAGATGAAGGTCGGCCAACCGAGCCGGCGACTTGATCTGCAACGCGTGGAGGCCTTGCGCATGCATCTCGGCGATGAAGTGCCACTGATGGTAGACGTCAACCAGCAATGGGACCGCATCACTGCACTGCGTATGGGGCGCGAGCTGGAGCAGTACCATCTGGAGTGGATCGAGGAGCCGCTGGACGCGCACGACGTTGCCGGTCACGCCGCCCTGGCTGCACAACTGGATACGCCAATCGGCACCGGCGAAATGCTCACCAGCGCCACCGAAGCTCTGGGTTATGTCGACACCGGCGCTGTGGACGTGATCATGCACGACGCCCCTCGCTTGGGAGGCATCACGCCGTTTCTCAAGGTGGCACATGCGGCCGAGCAGCGCGGCATGATCATGGCGCCACACTTCGTCATGGAGATTCACCTGCATCTGGCAGCAGCCTACGAGCATCAGACGTGGGTCGAGCACTTCGAATGGCTGGAACCAGCCTTCAACGAACGCCTCGAGATACGCGACGGGCAGATGATCGTCCCGGACCGCCTAGGCTTGGGGCTGAGCCTGAGCGACCAGATAGCGGACTGGACGCAAGCCCAAGTGGAGTTCGGCAAGCGCGCCTGAATGAAAGACCGCGCTCTAGGGCGCGGTCTCGATCCTCTGTTACAGCTCCCAGCCTGTCAGCGCAGGCTGGGCACGCCTGATCAGGATTCCTGCAGCCTGCCTGCAGTACCTTTGCGACTACGCAGCGCGCTGAACAGGTGCCAGGCCACCGAAGCCAGCGCCAGGAACAGGAACACCGCAGAGATGGGATTGGTGAGAAAGCCCATGAAGCTCCCGTCTGACAACATCAAGCCACGCCGCAGATTCGTTTCAGCCATGGGGCCGAGGATGAAGCCGATGATGAACGGCGCCGCGGGCATGCCAGCCTTGACGAAGCCGTAGCCGATCAGGCCGAACAACAGAATGGTCCAGACATCGAACACCCGACTGCTCAGACCGAACGCACCCACGACGCACAGCACCAGGATGATCGGCAGCAGGATGTGCTTGGGCACGGCCAGCAGCTTGATGAAGATGCGCAGTCCATAGAATTCCAGAACCAGCATCATCACCGAGGCGAGGATCAGCGCAGCAAAAATGGTGTACACCAACGCGCCCTGGCTGATGAACAGCAGCGGGCCAGGCTGGATGCCGTGGATCATGAAGCCGCCAAGGAGAATCGCGGTCACGGTGTCGCCGGGAATGCCGAGGGTCATCAGCGGGATCATGGCGCTGCCGATGCCTGCGTTGTTGGCGGTTTCGCTGGCCACTACGCCGTCTACGGCACCCTTGCCGAATTGCTCGGGATGCTTGGAGCGCTTCTTGGCAATGATGTAGGACACGATGTTCGACGTGCCGGCACCGATGCCTGGGAGGATGCCAATCCCGATACCGATCAGCGCAGAGCGAAACGCGTTGGGGATCTGCCCAAAGAACTCCTTGAGCGAGAAACCAAAGCCTTTCACGCCTTTCATGCTGACCGAGGCGATTTTGCTTTTGTGTGCCGCTCTGCCGGTCTCAGCGATCTTGATCACTTCCGCCACGGCAAACATGCCGATCATCACCGTCAACATCGCAAATCCACCGTTGAGGTTCGGCGAATCGAATGTGAAGCGGCGGATGGCGTCCACCGGGGCGATACCGACGGTCGAGAACGCAAAGCCAAGCGTGCCGGCATAGATGCCTTTGAGCAGCGAGCCGGTTGACAGCGTGGCGATCAGCGTCAGCGAAAAGATCGCGATGGAGAAGTATTCATGAGGTCCGAAGCGCAAGGCGATCTTGGCCAGCGAGGGCGCGATGGACATCAGTGCGACGATGCTGAATATCGTGCCGAGGAAGGAGAACACCACACCGACGCCCAGTGCCTTCAACCCTTCGCCTTTTTCCATCATCGGGCCACCGTCAAAGGTCGTGGCGATGGAGGCGGGCGTGCCTGGAATCTTCAGCAGAATGGCTGAGATCAGGCCACCAGATGTCGCACCGATAAACAGGGCCACCAATAGCGACAGCCCTGCAGCTGGGCCCATGGTGTAGGTCAATGGCAAGCACAGGGCAATTGCCATCGTGGCCGAAAGCCCCGGGACTGCACCGAATACGATGCCGACGGCAACACCCAGGGTGATCAGAATAAAGATGTAGGGCGAGAAAACCGCGCCAAAGCCGGCCTGCAGTAATTCGAACATGGCCGCCTCCTAGATTTTCAGAAAGCCGGTCGGGAGCATCAGATCGAAGCCCTGCCGGAAGGTGAAGAAGATCAAGGCGGAGGTGATGACCGCGATGACGATGTAGGTGATGTGGTTGATCTTCTGCTCGCGCGGCGTGATGACGATGAACTGCGCATACAGATAGAGCACGGTCATGATCGGGAAGCCGATCTTTTGCAGCAGGGCGACATAAACCGCGATCAGCCCCAGCGTTTTGAACACCGTTGGGTAGTCCGGCGGTGTTGCAGCCGACGGGTCGGCGTCCGCATCCGGATCAACAGGGGGCTGGGTGGCCTTGGTCGCAGTCAGCAGCTGAAGCACGCCCAGTAGACAAAGCCCAACGGATAGCACGTAGGGCACGGTCGAAGCGTCGATGAAACCTTTGCGCGGAAGATTGATGGTCAGGAACAGGTAGAACAGGCCGGCGCCCAGCATCAGGGCTCCGACCAGTAACTCCTTTCTCTTGTAGGTATCCATGGGACAGCTCTCGATTCAGAGGAAAGGCTGCCGGGCGCAGTGACGGCGCCCGGGCATCATGCCGCGGGCTTACTTGCTCTGGCGCAGTTCGTCTTTGTACTTCATGAAGTCTTCGCGGGTGTTCGTCAGGCGGTCAATCGACGAGTTGGTATCGAAATAACTGACCGGCTGCTTGAAGGTCTTGCGCAGCTCTTCCTCGTATTCAGGCATCTCGGTGATCTGCTTAACGATGCCAGACATCTTCTCGATGATGGCCGGATCAGTACCGTCCGGGAATGCCACGATGTAAGGCTTTTCCATGACGAAATCGACGCCTTGCTCCTTGAAGGTCGGTACGTCGCCGAGCAGTGGGTTGCGCTCGTCGTTTGGCTGGCCCAGGGCAACCATCTCACCGCTCGTGACGTAGTCCTGTACCGAACCGTAGCTGATGGCAGCGAGGTCGATACGGTCGCCCAGCAGAGCGACAACTTTCTCGGATACCGTGCCGGCATCGACCATCTTCAGCTTGGTATCAGTCAAACCTTCGAACATCAAACCCTGCAGATGGGAATAGCTGCCCATCTCGGTACCGTAGGTGACGCTGCTCGGCTCAGCCTTGGATTTGGAGATCAGATCTTCCAGCGATTTCAGACCCGAGCTCTTCGAGGCAACGAAGACGGTGCCCTTGTCCACACCGGCGATACAGCAGATGTCAAAGGCGTCCAGGCTGTCTTCGGTCAGGCCAGCGACTTCGTTGACGATCATTTGCCCGGTATGGGTGAAGAGAATGGTGTTGCCGTCCGGGTCGGCCTGTTTTACCTGCTCGGCCGCCAGGGTGCCGCCACCGCCGGCAACGTTGGTGATGACCATCGCTTCACCGGTAATTTTGGTGAAGTTCTTGGCCATGGTACGGGCATTGAAGTCGGTATCTCCGCCAGCGTTGGCGATGACGACAACCTGTACCGGGCGAGTGGGCCACTCGGTTTCAGCAGCGAATGCGCCGCTTACGGCAGTGGCTAGAAGGGCGGAAACAAGGGAGGCGCTGATTGCTTTTTTCATTGTATGTCTCTCCGGTGGTTGGGGTTGCGGCGCTTGGTATCTCTTTTCTAGTACTTCTCTTCTTTTATGGGCGACCCACGCTGGGTTGCTTGGGGTCGTATTTCCATCCAGGGATCAGGTATTGCATCGCCATGGCGTCGTCGCGCGCGCCTGTGGCGACCTGGTTGTATAGCTCGTGCGCAGCCATGATCCGATCCATGTCCGGCTCAACACCCAAGCCCGGTTTGTCTGGAACCTGAACCGCACCGCCGACAATCTGCAGCGGCTCGCGGGTCAACCGCTCCTGGCCTTCCTGCCAGATCCAGTGGGTGTCGATCGCAGTGATGTTGCCCGGTGCTGCGGCGGCAGCGTGGGTGAACATTGCCAGCGACACGTCGAAGTGATTGTTCGAATGCGAACCCCAGGTCAGGCCGAACTGCTCGCACATCTGCGCGAGGCGCACCGAACCCTGCATGGTCCAGAAATGCGGATCGGCCAGCGGGATGTCGACCGATTCGAGACGCAACGAATGGCCCATCTGCCGCCAGTCGGTTGCAACCATGTTGGTGGCGGTAGGAATGCCGGTTGCGCGCTTGAACTCGGCCATGATCTCCCGACCGGAGTAACCGTTTTCCGGCCCGCATGGATCTTCAGCGTAGGAAAGGATATGTCCCTGGCCTTTGCACAGTTGGATGGCTTCGGCGAGTGACCAGGCCCCATTGGGATCAAGCGTCACGCGGGCGTCAGGGAAGCGCGACTTGATGCCGGCAATCGCCTGCATCTCTTCGCTTCCACGCATTACACCGCCCTTTAGCTTGAAATCCTTGAAACCGTAGCGCGCCGTAGCGGCCTCGGCCAGTCGGACAATGGAGGCCGGGGTCACCGCCTCCTGATGACGGATGTGATACCAGTCACCAGCCGGACCGGTGCCGGTCAGATACGGCAGGTCGGTACGGGTGCGGTCGCCTATATAGAAGAGGTAAGCGAGCATCGGCACGCTGTCGCGCTGCTGGCCACTGCCAAGGAGTTCTGCAACTGGTACGTCGAGATGCTGGCCAAGCAAATCGAGAAGGGCCGCTTCGACAGCGGTGATGACGTTGTCCAAACGCAGATTGATCTCGTGCGGCTGCTTCAGAACCGCCGCTTCCGCTTCGGACGTGACCTCATGCTGCGTAGCTTGCGGACCCTTGGCCGAGCCGCCTGCAATGCTGCGGCGCAATGCGTTGAGGATTCCGTTATAGCGGCCGATGGGCTGGCCAATCACCAGGTCTTTGGATCGATCCAAGGCTTGCCGAATGCCTTCGCCACCCGGCACTTCACCGATACCAGTGCGCCCGGCGCTGTCCTTGAGGATCACCAGATTACGAGTGAAGTAGGGCGCGTGCGCACCGCACAGGTTCAACAGCATGCTGTCGTAGCCCGCGACCGGGATGACCTGCATTTCCTTGACCACTGGCGTCGCGGTTCGTGTGTCTTGCATCTGCTGTCTTGCTCCTGATTATTTTTATGAGCTTAATAATGTGGGCAATGCCTATTGCCGTGTTGAAGTCGCCAAAGGTCCATGCCCTCGACCTGGTCGAGTTGGTATAGATGTTTGGAAATCAACTAAAGACGAGGCCGTTCGAATATCCCGAGGTGCGGAGCGACGAGGGTTCGAACCGATGCCGCAACCAACGAAACCCACTGAGGTAGTGGTTCCAGCTAGCAGACTGGGCTGAGCAAGGCAGGGCAGGGCGCGCTCGAGACGAGAGATCGGAGGCTGATACATGGCTTTCAAGCTCTGGTTGTTCTAAATGTCATACGTTGTCGTATGACTTGGTGAGATTTTTATCAGTGCGGTTCGCCCTTGTCAAATCGGTGAAACAAACTAACGGGGCTTCGTATGACCCGACGGTCATTTTTTTGTTTCAAAGGTATAGATTGCTTTTGAATACTGCATCTATGCTTCAGTTGGTCGCCTCTCCAGGGTGAGCGCCGCTACCTGAAGCTGCAGGGGCAGGCCGACGAAAATCTTCAACAAAGAGGTAGCGCAGCCACATGTTGTACGATAACGTATCTCCAAGGCTGAGGCCCTATATCATCTACTCTTTGTTTCACAGGATGCTCGAACAATGAACCCACAAGAACTGAAGGCCATCCTCTCTTCTGGTTTGCTGTCTTTTCCGGTCACCGACTTTGACCAGCAAGGCGACTTCAGCCGTGCCGGCTACATCAAGCGTCTGGAATGGCTGGCTCCTTACGGCGCAACGGCACTGTTCGCCGCGGGCGGCACGGGCGAGTTCTTCTCGCTGACCCCGCAGGAGTATCCGGACATCATCAAGACCGCCGTCGATACCTGCGCCGGTCAGGTACCGATTCTTGCCGGTGTAGGCGGTCCAACCCGTCAGGCCATCGCGTACGCCCAGGAAGCTGAACGTCTTGGTGCAAAGGGCCTGCTGCTGCTGCCGCACTACCTGACCGAAGCCAGCCAGGAAGGTGTTGCACTGCACGTGGAAGAAGTGTGCAAGTCAGTGAACATCGGTGTCGTGGTCTATAACCGCAACGTATGCCGCTTGACCGCACCGCTGCTCGAGCAACTGGCCGAGCGCTGCCCGAACCTCATCGGTTACAAGGATGGCCTCGGTGATATCGAGCTGATGGTTTCCATCCGCCGTCGCCTGGGCGATCGCCTGACCTACCTTGGTGGTCTGCCGACCGCAGAAGTCTACGCCGCTGCCTACAAGGCCCTTGGCGTGCCGGTCTACTCATCGGCAGTCTTCAACTTCGTACCGAAGCTGGCTATGGACTTCTACGCCGCCATTGCGCGTGAAGATGACGAAACCGTCGGCAAGCTGATCGACGACTTCTTCCTGCCGTACCTCGACATCCGTAACCGTTGCAAGGGTTACGCAGTCAGCATTGTCAAAGCTGGCGCGAAGATCGCCGGGTATGACGCCGGTCCCGTCCGCGCACCACTGACCGACCTGCGCCCGGACGAGTACGAAGCACTTGCGGCGCTGATCGAGAAGCAGGGCGCTCAGTAAGAGCACGTCAGACCAATCACTCGCCCCAACCACTGCGGTGCCTTTATTGAGACAGGCACTGCGGCGGATCTCACAAAGGAGAGCGTTACGTGGCAGACGCAAAACGTTATGACAATTACATCGATGGCCAATGGGTAGCTGGCAAGAATTACCAGGCCAACATCAACCCGTCCGACCTGTCGGACGTTATCGGCGAATACGCCCAGGCGGACGCCTCGCAAGTCGAAACAGCCATCGCCGCCGCACGCAAGGCTTTCCCGGCGTGGTCCACGTCCGGTATCCAGGCGCGTGCGGACGCCCTGGAAAAGGTCGGGCTGGAAATCCTTGCCCGCCGCGAAGAGCTGGGCAACCTGCTGGCCCGAGAAGAAGGCAAAACCCTTCCGGAAGCCATCGGTGAAGTCACCCGCGCCGGCAACATCTTCAAGTACTTCGCTGGCGAATGCCTGCGTCAGGCTGGCGAGACGCTGCAATCGGTTCGTCCGGGCGTCAGCGTTGAAGTCACTCGCGAGCCGCTGGGCGTGATCGGCCTGATCACCCCGTGGAACTTCCCGATTGCCATCCCGGCCTGGAAGATCGCTCCGGCACTGGCCTACGGCAACTGTGTTGTCATCAAGCCGGCTGATCTGGTTCCCGGTTGCGCCTGGGCCATCGCTGACATCATCTCGCGTTCCGGCTTCCCGGCTGGTGTGTTCAACCTGGTGATGGGCAAGGGCCGCGAAGTAGGCGAAGCCATCGTCAACGACAAGCGCGTCGATGGCGTCAGCTTTACCGGTTCGGTGGGCGTCGGTCGTGGCATTGCGGCGACCTGCGTGGGTCGTCAGGCCAAGGTTCAGCTGGAAATGGGCGGCAAGAACCCGCAAATCATTCTGGACGATGCCGACCTCAATACTGCCGTCGAACTGGCCGCGCAGAGCGCGTTCTATTCCACCGGCCAGCGCTGCACCGCCTCCAGCCGCATCATCGTCACCGAAGGCATCTACGACCGCTTTGTCGAAGCCATGATCGAGCGCATCAAGAAGATCAAAGTTGGTTCGGCACTGGAGCAGGGCGTTGACGTAGGCCCGGTGGTTTCCCAGGCCCAGCTGGACCAGGATCTGAAATACATCGAAATCGGCAAGCAAGAGGGCGCACGCCTGGCCTGTGGCGGCGAACGCGTGAGCTGTGGCACCGAAGGCTATTACCTGGCGCCAACACTGTTCGTCGACAGCACCGCCGACATGCGTATCAGCCGTGAAGAGATCTTCGGGCCGGTCGCCAACGTGGTGAAGGTGAAGGATTACGACGAAGCGCTGGCGATGGCCAACGACACAGAGTTCGGCCTGTCCGCGGGCATCTGCACCACGTCGTTGAAGTACGCCAATCATTTCAAGCGTCACTCCCAGGCCGGGATGGTGATGGTCAACCTGCCAACCGCTGGCGTCGACTACCACGTGCCGTTCGGCGGTCGCAAAGGCTCGTCCTACGGCCCGCGTGAGCAGGGCCGTTACGCCCAGGAGTTCTACACCACGGTGAAGACTACCTACATCGGCTGATCAGCCGAGCCGCCCAAAGGCGCAACCCGTACGAGTCACTCAATGACTCGGCGGGCCGCGCCAGCGGCAAACAGATTGCTACACCGCAATGCGGACCATAAGAACAAAAGAGAGACACATATGAACGATTCTGTGAATCAAGGTGCTCCGGTCATCACTGAGCTCAAGGTGGTCCCGGTCGCAGGACAAGACAGCATGCTGCTCAATCTGAGTGGCGCCCATGGTCCGTACTTCACCCGCAACATCCTCATTCTCAAGGACAGCGCCGGCAACACGGGTGTCGGCGAAGTCCCCGGTGGCGAGGCCATCCGCAAAACGCTGGACGATGCTCGCGCGATTCTGATCGGCCAGTCGGTCGGCAATTTCAACGGTCTGCTGAACCAGGCGCGCAAGGCATTCGCCGATCGCGACGTCGCGGGCCGGGGCTTGCAGACGTTCGACCTGCGTATCGCCATTCACGCCATCACCGCCATCGAGTCGGCACTGCTTGACCTGCTCGGCCAGCACCTCGGCGTGCCGGTTGCCGCACTGCTCGGTGACGGTCAGCAGCGCAACGAAGTCGAGATGCTCGGTTACCTGTTCTTCATTGCCGACCGCAACAAGACCGACCTTGGCTACCGCGACGAATTGGACGCCAGCGATAACTGGTTCCGCGTGCGCAACGAAGAAGCGCTGACCCCCGAGACGGTCGTGCGCCAGGCAGAAGCTGCCTACGAGCGTTACGGCTTCAAGGATTTCAAACTCAAGGGTGGCGTGCTGCCGGGCAGTGAAGAGGTCAAGGCGATCCGCGCACTGGCCGAGCGTTTCCCCGATGCCCGCATTACCCTGGACCCCAACGGCGCCTGGTCGCTGGCTGAAGCCATCGATCTGTGCAAGGACCTGCACGGTGTGCTGGCCTATGCCGAAGACCCCTGTGGTGCTGAAAACGGCTATTCCGGCCGTGAAGTCATGGCCGAATTCCGCCGTGCCACCGGGCTGCCGACCGCGACCAACATGATCGCCACCGACTGGCGGCAGATGGGCCATACCATTCAGCTGAACTCCGTGGACATCCCGCTGGCCGACCCGCACTTCTGGACCATGAGCGGCTCGGTGCGCGTCGCGCAGATGTGCCACGAGTGGGGCCTGACCTGGGGCTCGCACTCGAACAACCACTTCGACATCTCGTTGGCCATGTTCACCCACGTGGCGGCTGCCGCACCGGGCAAGATCACTGCGATCGATACCCACTGGATCTGGCAGGACGGCCAGTACCTGACCCGCGAACCGCTGCAGATCGTAGGCGGCAAAGTGGCCGTCCCGGCGAAGGCGGGCCTGGGTGTGGAACTGGATGAAGATGCCTTGCAGAAGGCCCATGAGCTGTATCTGGAAAAAGGCCTGGGCGCGCGGGACGATGCCGTTGCCATGCAGTACCTGATCCCGGAATGGACCTTCAACAACAAGAAGCCTTGTCTGGTGCGTTGAGACCGCCGCGAGAAACCGCGCTAGAGCGAAGCAGACAGCCCAAGGGAAATGCGCGGCTGCGGAGACGAGCAGGGTGAGCTTCAGCCCACCGCTTGCGGGCTGAACATCTACCTGGGTGGGCTGAAGCCCACCCTACCGCGCTGCTCAACCAGACCAGAACAACAACCGGCCTGACCGGAGACCGAGATGAACGACGCCGTGGAATTGATTCAGCATCAGGATTCGCCACGCTACATTCGCCTCAACGAGGCGGACAACGTGGCCGTAGTGGTCAACGATGGTGGTGTACCGACCGGTGCCCGGTTCGAGGACGGCCTGGTGACGGTCGAAAATGTGCCCCAGAGTCATAAGGTCGCGCTGGTCGATATCCCGGAAGGCGAGCCGGTACGCCGTTATGGCCAGATCATTGGCTACGCGCTCGAGCCACTGCGCCAAGGCTCCTGGATCAAGGAAACCCAGCTGAAGATGCCCAGCGCGCCGCCGCTCGACAGCCTGCCGCGCGCAAACGCCGTGCCGGACAAACTCGAGCCGCTGGAGGGCTACACCTTTGAGGGCTATCGCAACGCCGATGGCACCGTGGGCACTCGCAATATCCTCGGCATCAGCACGACCGTGCAGTGCGTGACCGGCGTGCTGGAGCATGCAGTCAAGCGCATCCGTGACGAGCTGCTGCCCAAATACCCCAACGTCGACGACGTGGTCGCGCTGACTCACAGCTACGGCTGCGGCGTGGCCATCAATGCGCGCGACGCCTACATCCCGATCCGCACCGTGCGCAACCTGGCGCGCAACCCGAACCTGGGCGGCGAGGCGTTGGTGATCAGCCTCGGCTGCGAGAAGCTCCAGGCCGAGCAGGTGATGCACGAGGGCGATCCTTCGGTGGATCTCCGTGATCCCTGGCTCTATCGCCTGCAGGAATCCAACACCGGCTTCGGCGAAATGATCGAGCAGATCATGGCCCTAGCCGAAACGCGGCTGAAGAAGCTCGATCAGCGCCGCCGCGAGACGGTGCCGGCCTCCGCACTGGTGCTGGGCATGCAGTGCGGCGGCAGCGATGCCTTTTCGGGCATCACCGCCAATCCGGCGCTGGGTTATGCCTCGGACTTGTTGGTTCGCGCCGGCGCCACCGTGATGTTCTCCGAGAACACTGAGGTGCGCGACGCGGTGTACATGCTCACCGCCCGTGCCGAGACGACTGAAGTCGCCGACGCGCTGATCGCCGAGATGGACTGGTACGACCAGTACCTGGAGCGGGGAGCCGCCGACCGCAGCGCCAACACCACGCCGGGTAACAAGAAAGGTGGGCTCTCGAATATCGTCGAGAAATCACTGGGCTCGATCGTCAAATCAGGCAGCGGCGCCATCAATGGCGTGGTCGGTCCGGGCGAGCGGGTTGATCGCAAGGGGCTGATCTTCTGCGCGACGCCGGCCAGCGATTTTGTTTGCGGCACACTCCAGTTGGCAGCTGGTATGAACCTGCACGTGTTCACCACCGGCCGCGGCACGCCATACGGCCTGGCCATGGCGCCGGTAGTCAAGGTGGCGACCCGTACCGAGCTGGCCGAACGCTGGCCGGATCTGATCGACATCGACGCAGGGCGCATCGCCAGCGGCCGCGCCACTCTCGAAGAGCTCGGCTGGGAGCTGTTCCACTACTACCTGGATGTCGCCAGCGGTCGCAAGAAGACCTGGGCTGAACAACACCGGTTGCACAACGACATCGTGCTGTTCAATCCAGCGCCCATCACCTGACCACAGCGCAAAAGCGCATCCGCGTGATGCGCTGCATCGAGTGGTCAACTGCGGAGATTGAGATGAGCAAGCTGCCGGACGAATTCATCCGCGCCGTTGAAAACGTCGTCGGTGAGCTCGGCATCGTTCGTGATGCCGAGCGCATGCACAGCTATCTGAGCGACTGGCGCAACGCTTACCGTGGCGAAGCTGCTCTGATAGTTCGCCCGGCCAGCACCGAAGAGGTCGCCTCCGTGGTACGGCTCTGCAACCAGTACCAGGTGACACTGGTTCCGCAGGGCGGCAATACCGGCTTGTGCGGCGGCTCGATCCCGGACGCCAGCGGCACACAGGTTGTGCTGTCCCTAACGCGCATGAACCGTATCCGCGAAGTCGATGCAGCGAACGAGACCATTACGGTCGAGGCAGGAGTGATTCTGCAGAGGGTCCAGCAGGCCGCCGCCGACGCTGGGCGGTTATTCCCGCTGTCCCTCGGCGCGGAGGGCAGCTGCACGATTGGCGGCAACCTCGCCACCAACGCCGGCGGCACTGCCGTGCTGCGCTACGGCAACATGCGTGACCTTGCCCTGGGACTGGAAGTGGTACTCCCCGACGGGCAGATCTGGAATGGATTGCGCGGTCTGCGCAAGGACAACACAGGCTATGACCTCAAACACCTGTTCATCGGATCGGAAGGCACGCTTGGCGTCATAACTGCGGCGGTGCTGAAGCTGTATCCAGCCGTGCGCAGCATGACGACCGCCTGGGTCGCATTGCCCAGCACGGAAGCGGCGGTTCAATTGATCGGCATCATCCGAGGCCTCTGTGGGGATCGGCTGACGGGGTTCGAGTTGATGTCGCGGCAGAGTGTTGAGTTCGTGCTCAGTCACGTCGCCGGCTGCAGCGATCCCTTTGTCGCGGCACACCCCTGGTATGTGCTGATCGAGTTGAGCGATACCCAACCTGACGCGCCGCTCAATGACCTTCTTGAACTCGGGATAGGCGAAGCCTTGGAGCGTGGGCTGGTGAGCGACGCGGTCGTCGCCAGCAGCGAAGCGCAGGTCGCGGCGCTCTGGGCGCTGCGCGAAGGTATTTCCGAAGCCCAGAACTACGAAGGCCCCAGCCTCAAGCACGACATCAGTGTGCCAGTGAGCTGCATTCCAGCGTTCATCCAATCGACCGATCAGCGCTTGCTTGAGCAGTTTCCCGGCGTACGCATCGTCGCCTACGGGCATGTTGGCGATGGAAATCTGCACTACAACATCAGCAAGCCGGTCGGTTCTGACGATGCGAGCTTCAAGGCACAGCAAGAGGCGATCATGCACGTCATCTACGAGGCCACAGCCGGATTTCAGGGCAGCATCAGCGCGGAGCATGGATTGGGCCAGGCCAAGCGCGCCGCCGCGCAGTTGTACAAGGAGCCGCTGGAACTCGAACTGATGCGCGCCATCAAGACAACCCTTGACCCCAACGGCCTGATGAACCCGGGCAAGGTGCTCTGAGCACGCTCATCACCCATTCATCAACCCATTCGAGGTAACCCCGTGACCTGCATACTTCAAATCGGCCCGCTGACTGAACGCTTCAATCGTGGCCTGGCTGCGGAGCATGAAGTGCTGCGTTTCTGGGAGGAGGGGGCCGATGCGTTGGTTGCCCAGCATGCCCAACGCATCGACGTCGTGGTGACATCAGGTCGATTCGGCTGCACATCGGCGCTGATCGAACAATTACCCAACCTGCGGGCGATCATCAGTTTCGGCGTCGGCTATGACGCCATTGATGTGGCCGCTGCACGGGCGCGAGACATCCCGGTGAGCAACACTCCAGACGTGCTCAACGATTGCGTGGCGGATCTGGCCTTCGGCTTGGTTATCGACACCGCAAGACAGTTGTCGCGCGCGGACCGCTTCGTACGTGCAGGCAAGTGGCTCTCCGGCGGCTTGCCGTTGGCGACGCAAGTGAGCGGCAAGCGACTCGGCATTGTCGGCCTCGGGCGAATCGGAGAAACGGTCGCCAAGCGCTCCAGCGGCTTCGACATGGAGGTGCGCTACCACAATCGCCGCCCGGTCGAAGGCAGCGGCTATGGCTACGAATCAGACCTGGTCGAACTGGCGACGTGGAGCGATTTTCTCGTTCTGACCTGTCCGGGCGGTGAGAGTACCCGCCACCTGGTCAATCGAAGTGTGCTCGATGCGCTTGGCTCGAAAGGTATCTTGATCAACGTTTCGCGCGGCTCCGTGGTCGACGAGCCCGTCCTGGTCGACGCGCTGACGGAGGGACGGCTGGGCGGGGCGGGTCTCGATGTGTACGCCCACGAGCCCAAGGTGCCGCAAGCCCTGATAGATCTGCCCAACGTCGTTCTGCTGCCGCACATTGGCAGCGCCACCGAGGAAACCCGGCTGGCCATGGAAGAATTGCTGTTTGCCAATCTGCGTGCGTTTCTCGAGCGCGGAGAGGTGCTGACGGCTGTCTGAGCGCACACACCCGTGCGTTTCAGATGAGTAGGCGGCCTCGGTCGCCGGCGGCCCAGGCCAAAAGCCTCGGTCAGATAACTACAGAGTGTCATCCCCTCGGCGCCCAATGCCGCGAGCCACAAGCCCGCAGGTGCTAGGCGCCAATCAAATTCAAATCCTCGAGCGATACGGCTTTCATAGGAGACGGCGCATGCCTGACCTTCACTCTCTGACCGAGGTCGAGCTTCAGCACGGATCGCTGCGACTGTCGGTTTGTCCAGCATTGGGCGGGGCTATCACCCGATTGAGCGTCGATGGCATCGATTTGCTACGACCTTGGGACGGCTCCGACAGCGTTCGACGTACCGGCTGCTTTGTCCTTGCACCGTTTTCCAATCGCGTCGGCGATGGCGGGTTCATGCATGAGGGAACACGTTATCCGTTGCGCAACCTGTCTGCCGAGCACCCGTTGCCGATTCATGGAGTCGCTTGGAAGCGCGCCTGGAGCCTGACCGAGCAAACCTCGACCAGTCTTCGCCTGACCTTTACGCATCAGCCGGAGGGGGAAGGCGTGGGTGACTGGCCGTTCGCTTTCGAGGTGGAACACGAGATCAAGCTCGACGATACCGGCGTTGCACTCCAACTGCGGTTGCGCAACATCGACAGCCGCTCGATGCCAGCTGGTCTTGGCTGGCACCCGTATTTCCTGCGCCATGAGGCGTGCCGGCTGCAGTTCGAAGCGCAGGGTGTCTGGCAGAACGACGCTCAAAACCTGCCGTTCAAGAAGGCGACGATCCCTGCTGAATGGGACTTTTCATCCGAGCAATCACTTCAGCAACCCGGCCTGGACAACTGTTTCGTAGGCCGTACCAAGCCAGTAACCATCCGCTGGCCAAACGAAGAGGTAGCGCTGACCATGCACGCCAGCGAGTCACTCGATCATCTGGTCGTGTTCACGCCACCGGCAGAAATGGGATTTTTTGCGGTCGAGCCGGTTTCTCATGCCAACAATGCCCTTTGCATGGAAGATCCGGAGGCAAACGGAATACAGGTGCTGCAGCCCGGCGAAACAATGCAGGTCAGTTGCAAACTGCAGATTCAGCGTATGGCTCGTACGGTCCAGTAGCGTCTCACCCAGGTGTTGATAGCTCAGCGTCGAAGGGCGGGCGAGGGGTGCGAGCGCCCATTCAAGAGCGCTCGCGTTCGGTCACGCCGGGCTGATGTTTTGGTTGATGCGGAAGAGATTTGTCGGGTCGAACTTCCTTTTCAGCTCCACCAGTCGCTGGTAGCTCGTGCCATAAGCGAAGGCGGTGCGCTCAGCTTCATCACTGGTCAGGAAGTTCACGTAAGCGCCACCACTGGCAAACGACTGCGTACGGTCAAAAAACTCCCGCGCCCAGGCAATGCAACGAGCATCCTCATCCGCCGTTTCCCAGCGGACATGCACATTCATCACATAGTTGGCGTCACGACTCGAGTAGGCCATGGCGTCAGGCTTGGTTCGTCCTGTTTCGCCACCTATCGTAGCGACGAATATCTCGCATTGCGGTGAGGGCAGTGCATTGGCGTATTCGATAACGGTATCGATCAACCCCTCGTCGAGCTCTGAGAAATTGTGAGATTTCCAGTAGTTTCGGGAGCCCGGCGTCAATAGCGGATCGAAGACCTGCTGCCAATCGACATACGGCTGCACGCCGATGTGCTCACCGTAGGCGGAACCGAACTGCCTCAGTGCCTCCACATGTTTCATGCCCTCATCGGGGTCGCCTGCGTAACAAACGGCCAGCACAATGATTTCTTTGCCGTGGACCTCTTCGGCCAGGAACGGCAACGGCGGCGCCTTGCGGGCAACCATCCAGACGTTGAGCTCATCCGGCATCGTTTCGGTGAAACGAGCGAACTGGGTGATAACGGATTTCGCCTGTTCAAACGGAAAGACGATGAGGCCGCACAACACGTCCGGCCCTACCGGGTGCAGCTGAAATTCGAAACGGGTGACGATGCCGAAATTCCCGCCGCCGCCGCGAAGCCCCCAGAACAGATCCGGGTTTTCCGACTCACTGGCGTGCAGCTGACGACCATCGGCGACTATTACATCCGCCCCCAGCAGGTTGTCTACGGTCATGCCGTACTTTCGGCTGAGCCAACCAAAGCCGCCGCCAAGGGTCAGCCCGGCCACGCCCGTGGTGGAGTTTATGCCCAGAGGAGTGGCGAGGCCGTGTGCTTGCGCAGCCGCATCGAAGTCAGCCAGCGTGCAGCCCGGCTCGACATAGCCTCGACGTTGTTCCGGATCGATACTGACGTCTTTCATAAGCGAGAGATCGATCATCAGGCCGCCGTCACAGACTGCATTCCCTGCAATATTGTGTCCGCCGCCGCGGATAGAGAAAGGCAGGTCGTGTTGGCGAACGAAGTCCAAAGACCGAACCACGTCGTCAGCTGAACCGCAGCGGGCAATCAGCGAAGGACGGCGGTCGATCATGCCGTTCCAGATCTGGCGCACTTCGTTGTATTGGGGATCTTCGGGAAAAACGAGCGTGCCCGCAAAGGCCGCGTGAAATGCGTCTGTCGCGGTGTGTGAAAGCTGATTCATAACGATCACCGATAAGTATGGCGGAAGGCACGCACAAGGCCTGCCCACGGCTGTGAAGGGGAGACTACGACCTTCTGGCGATAGTCGATGCCTCACAGCACCCCACAACTCGGCATTCGTCAGTGGATATGCACAGTATAGGCACTCAAGTCAATAGTGCCCGACTGATTGAAAGGTTTCGGTGCATGGGATGGGCTTTCTCGCTCTGCTAAGCCCTACAGTGGCAAAAAAAGCCCGTCACTAGGACGGGCTAAAGTTTCCGCAACAGGAGCGAGGAGTGTTGCGTCCAGCGTGGTGGTGACGCTTACAAGATCGAGATCGGGTAGTTGAAGATCAGACGGTTCTCGTCAAACTCGTTACGGCTGAACGAGCTGTCACGACGCATGCTGGAGTTACGCCACTTGATGTTCAGGTTCTTCAAAGCGCCGCTTTGTACGGTGTAAGCCAGCTCGGATTCGCGACCCCATTCCGAGCCTTCGTCACCGCTTGCTGTGGTGATGTTGTCGCCGCTGATATAGCGGTTCATCAGGACCAGGCCAGGGATACCGACGCCAGCGAAGTTGTAGTCGTGGCGAATTTGCCAGGAGCGCTCATCGGCCGCGTCATAGGCGGAGTTGAAGCTGTCGTTAGCTACCGATGCACCGCCGGTACCGTTAACGCGCATCCACTGATTGCCGCTGACTTTTTGCAAACCGATGTAGAAGGTGTTGGCACCGGCTTGCAGGCCAAACAGACCAGAATAGGTCTTGTTGTCCAGATCGCCAGCCAGAGCGCTGCCCTCATCCTTACCGGTGAAGTAGCCCAGGTTCGCGGTTAGGGCCAGATTTTCACCCAGCGGCTGGACATGTAGCACCTGCGCGTAGCTCTGCTGGTAGATGTCCTCGAGGCGGGCATGCCACAGACCAACCTTGGTCTTTTCATTGAAGGTGTATTCACCACCGATGAAATTGAAGCGGTCTGAAGTGGCAGTAATGCCGTTCAGACCGTCCTTGTACGACATATCTTCCATGCTGGCATCGTCACGGGTGCTGTTCTGGCGCATCTGACCACCGAACAGTGACAGGTTGCTGATCTCTCTCGACGAGATCATGCCCCCCTGGAAGGTTTGCGGCAGCGAGCGGCCGTCATCCGCACGGAGCACGGGCACAACAACCTGCCACTCACCGACACGCAGTTCGGTTTCCGACATTTTGGCTTTGGCAGCCACGGCTATCCGACCGAAGTCATCCGCCGGGTGGCGATCAGCACCAGTGCCGTGAGTCGGGAGCAGGCCAGTTCCGTAGGTGCCGGCACCGCCGTCGAGCTTGACTGCCAAACCGGCCAGCACATCAACGCCAAAACCTATCGGGCCAGGGGTGTAGCCGGACTGAGCATTGAGAATGAAACTCTGGGTCCACTCCTCAGCCTTGTTCTGGCCGCCGTTGTAGGCCGGGTCTACGAAATTACGGTTGATGTAGAAGTTACGAGCGTTGAGCGTGACCTTGCTGCCTTCGACAAAACCGTCCGCAGCGTAGGCGGCGGCAGGGATGCCGAGCGCTAGCGACAGAGTGCCTGCGAAGACGGCGGCAGACAAAGAATTGCGTGGGGTCATTGTTGTTGTGCTCCCTTTTTTAAGTAGTCCGCCCAGTGCGACAGTTGTCAAAGACGAGGCGGGATAAAGCGCGACCGCTGTTCAAAGCGACGCTGTCGGCGCAAAAGACCTGATATCAGTTGTCGTACGACAGATCGGATTATGGCTGCCGAGTGTCACTTGTCAATTCAATTTGTAAAGAATTGTGAGAGCTCAGACTTTGGTCTAATGCTCTATTTGGCAGGCTTTAGACCTCGAAGAGCAGCCAGTTAATATTGGCTTGTCGAGGGGTGGAGATACGATGACCTCGAATCGACTCTACCTATTCGGCAGAAGCCCACCAAACCGGCAGGAGTCGTCTGATGTCTTGCCTGGCGAAGCGGTCGTCGATCAAGTGAACAACGCCGACGTCTTCGGTGGTGCGAATAACTCGGCCGGCGGCCTGCACAACCTTTTGCAGCCCAGGGTAGAGGTAGGTGTAGTCATAGCCCGCCCCGAACAGCTGATCCATCCGCGCTTTCATTTGCTCATTGACGGGGTTGACCTGTGGCAGTCCCAACGTAGCGACGAAAGCGCCGATCAGACGCCGACCTGGCAGGTCGATACCCTCGGAAAAAGCACCACCCAGTACGGCGAAGCCAATACCGCAACTTTCATCCGTAAAACGTGCAAGAAAGGCATGGCGCGCCTCTTCATGCATGCTCCGCGTCTGTTCCCAATAGGGCAGCTGCGGATGCTGCGCAGCGAGCAGGTTGGTCACCTGCTGCAAGTAGTCAAAGCTGCTGAAGAACGCCAGGTAGTTGCCAGGACGTTCCCGAAATTGCTCGACGAGCAAGTCGACGATTGGCTGAAGTGAAGCGTAACGGTGGTGATAGCGGGTCGAAATGTGCCGAGCCAGACGCACCTGCAACTGTTCGGACTGGAACGGAGAGTCCACATCGAGCCATACGTGGTTGAGCGGCAGGCCGAGCGTGTCAGCGTAGAAACGCGGCGGGCTGAGGGTGGCTGAAAACAGCACGCATGAGCGCGCTTCGAGTAGGCGCGGCTTCAGGAACGGCGCAGGCAGCACGTTGCGCAGGCAGAGCACAGACACGCGTGCCTCGCTCCGTGTCGGGAGCAGCGTGCAGTCGAACAGCGAGTGATCTCCGAACAGCTCAGCGAGCCGGCAGAAATGCATCGCATCGAAGTACACCGACTGCAGCGCCGGATCGAGACCTGTGGGGTTTTCCGCGAGATGCTCGGTGATTGCGCTGACCGCCTGTTGCAGCGCGCCAAGAAGCTTGTGTGGCAATTCCGGCTGGACCTGATAGCTGAGGGTTTGCAGACGGTGCACATCACCCCAGCAGCGCAGCACACGCTCGACTGGCCTCTTAAGTGCTGCCGGAAGTATCTTCCGTAAACCTTTGAAACTGCGAATGTCCAACTCGGCGCTGTACATCGCCCTGGCGCGTTCCAGCAGGTTGTGGGCCTCGTCCACCAGCAACCCGATGCGCCACTGATTGACCAGCGTCAAACTGTAGAGCAGGGCGCTCAGATCGAAGTAATAGTTGTAGTCGCCAACGACCACATCGGCCCAGCGAGCCATTTCCTGACTGAGGTAATAGGGGCAGACCTGATGGGCCACGGCCACCTCGCGCAGCGTCGACTGATCGAGAAACGGTCGTCTTATGGCCTCGGCGCGCGCAGCGGGAAGGCGATCATAAAAGCCACGCGCAAGCGGGCATGATTCGCCATGACAGGCTTTGTCCGGATGCTCGCAGGCTTTGTCCCGTGCGATCAGTTCCAGCACGCGCAACGGCGACGAGGCCTTCAGGCTGGCAAGTGCGTCCAGTGCCAACTGCCGACCGGAGGTTTTCGCGGTGAGAAAAAACAGCTTGTCGAGCTGCTGACCGGGGACTGCTTTCAGTTGCGGAAACAAGGTTGCGAGCGTTTTGCCAATACCGGTTGGCGCCTGCGCCATCAGGTGGGTACCGGTGCAGGCAGCCTTGTACACCGCTTCGGCGAGCTGTCGCTGGCCGCTACGAAACTCACCGTAGGGGAATGTCAGAAGCCGTAATGCCTGGTCACGCTCGGCTCGATGGACCAGCTCCTGTTCTGCCCAGACAATGAAGCGTTGACACTGGGTTTCGAAAAACGCCTGCAGATCTTCAGCGCTGCAGGTTTCGATCAGCAGGGTTTCCTTCTGGCTGACCACATCGAAATACACCAATGCGATATCCAGTGACTGCAGCGAGCGCATCTGGCAGAGCAACCAACCATAAACCTTGGCTTGCGCCCAGTGCAGGTGGCGGTGGTTGTCCGGTTGCCGGGCAAGGTCGCCTCGGTAGGTTTTGATTTCTTCCAGCTGATTCTTCGATGGGTCGAAGCCATCGGCGCGGCCGCGCACGCATAGATTGCGGTAGGTGCCTTCAAGCGTGACCTCCCGTTCGTACCCATCGCCACGTCGCGCGGTGACCGTGGCGTGACCGGCGATACCTTCCAGCGCGGTAGGCGAGGGCGTGAAGCGCAGATCCAGGTCACCCTGCTTGGCGGTGAACTCGCACAGGGCTCGCACCGCGACGCGATAACTCAAGGCGCAGCCTCCGACCACTGCACGTAGCAAACCGCGAGCGGAATCTGCTGCCTCAGCGCAAATTCGATCCAGCGCTTCTGATTGTCCTGCAAGCGGTCGCCAGGGCCCTTCACTTCGATCATTCGATAACGCTGCTCGCCGGGCCACAGCTGGATGAGGTCCGGCAAGCCGCTGCGATGGTTGGGCACATCCTCAAGGATGCGCTGAAAAAATGCGCGCAGATGCGCGGCTGGGATACAGGCGAGTGCCAGCTCCAGCAATGCCTCGTCGAACAGCCCCCAGCTGACGAAATGCGACTGCAGGCCAAACTTCTCTCGAAACGTGCGACGAATGCAGACACGGTATTCGTCAGTGCCGAGCTTGCTCAGACACTCGTCGAACAAGCCGGCACGACGAGCATGGAAATCAGGGCGCGTCAGATCAGCCGGGCCGGCGTGAAACGGGTGAAAGAACGCGCCGGGCAAAGGCGCGAAAATAGCGTCCCAACAGAGCAGACCAAGCAGCGAATTGATCAGCGCGTTTTCAACGTAGTAAACCGGCGCATCGCTGCGACCGAGGTGCGCGCGTACGGCCTGCTCGACGCTCATGCCGTCGGGCCTGGGCAGGCTCAGGTCTATGCGTTCTGGCTGCGCCGCGCGCACCTGACGCGCGGCCGGCTTGCCCAGCGCGCGTAGCAGGCGCGGCAGAATGCGCTGCAGTTGCTGGGCTTCATGCTCACTTTCAGGCTTGGCCTGCGCCATCAGGGCCAGCTGCATGGCGGCCTCTGGCTGCTCGCAACGCTCCAACACCCGGATTGCACGCTCGCGTGCGCCGGGATAGCTGTTGGCTGCATGCAGGCGCAGCGCCAAGGGCAGATCACCGTTGCGCTCGCATTGCCTGGCGATGCTCAGTATCAGTTTGCCGCGGCGATTTTCCAGCCATTCATTGGCGTACGGAGTCGACGGGATATCGGATAGCACCGCTTCTACCGCTTCTCCTGCCTTGAAGCGTTCACGACAGTGATGCAGGTGCAGGTAGGCATCCACATCAGCGCGCGCATGGAAGGCGCGGGAAGCCGGGGAGAACGCAACCTGCTCGTAGCGAAAAATTCCTAGATCGGCGAGCACGAACTCGGACCAGTCTTGATGGATGTTGCCGAAGAACATCAGCCGCAAGCGGTCGCCCAGATCGCCAATCGTCAGTGCGAACGCCGCGTCCTCAAGCCCCTCACACCAGCTGGCAAACGGCTTTGGCTGGGGCGCTTCGTCCAGCATGGCCTGGAGTAAATCACTCTTGCGCCGGCCGCTATTTGCCGCACCGCCACAGACGCGAAGCAGCTCGTCTTTTTTCAGCAGACCAAACAGCTGGGCCAAATCCAGCGTCGGGTTGATCTCGACCCAGCCGTGTTCGATAAGCGCAACGGATGCCTGCATTGGGCAACCAATCTCCGCGTAGCGCAGCTTGCTTGCGCGAAACAACGTGCCTTTGCGCATGACCATGCGCACCAGCAATGCCTGCGCAGCCTGCGGAACCTGATGAAAATGGTCGAGAAAGGCGCGCTCGTGATCGTGCAGCAGATCACCGTGGCGCTCACCAACCCAGGCGAGCACTTGGCGAAAGTTGTCGAGGTAATAGAAGGGGTTTTCCAGCGCCTGGCGCATCGAACGTCCGGTTCGGTCGAGCATGGGCATGGCGCCCACAAGGCTGTGTATTTATACAGTTATCAATGGTTTTGGCAATGCCTGGACGATCAGTGGCGACGACCTCTGCACCGGCGGGGCTTGGAGAGCTATAGAGTAAGGCTTGGCGCTCAACCCACCCGAGCCTTGGCCGAGTGGGTTGAGCGCAATGAGGATCAGACCGTGCGGGAAAAACGGCCCCGTTGCTCGCCGCCCAGATAGGCGTCGAACGCCATGGCGACGTTGCGCAACATCAACTGCCCTTGAGGCAACAGAACCAGGGCATCGTCATTGATTTCCACCAGCCCGTCGGCAACATGCTCGTCCAGCTTGGTCAGCGAGTCGGCGAAATAATCTTGGAAGTCGATGCCGTAGCGCTGTTCGATTTCGGCGTAATCGATGCGGCCATGGCACATCAATGAAACGATCACGTCGCGACGCAAGCGATCGTCCTCGCTGAGCTGATAGCCGCGGTGCACCGGCAACATACCGTCGTTGAGCCGAGCGTAATACTGCGATAACTCCTTTACGTTCTGGCTGTAACTGTTGCCGACTTTCCCGATGGATGAGATACCGAGGCCGATCAGGTCACAATCGGCATGGGTCGAGTAGCCCTGAAAGTTTCGCTGAAGCGTGCCATTGGCACGCGCGAGGGTGAGTTCGTCGTCCGGCAGGGAGAAGTGATCCATGCCGATATAGACGTAGCCCGCCTCAGTGAGCCGCCGGATGGTCAGCTCCAGCAGTTCGAGCTTTCGCTCGGGCGGCGGCATGTCTTCCGGGCGAATCAGCTTTTGCGCCCGGACCAGATCCGGCAGATGCGCATAGCTGTAAGCCGCAATTCGATCCGGGCGGATGTCGATGATCTTGTCCAACGTCACGCCGAAGCTTTCAACGGTCTGCAGCGGCAGGCCGTAGATGAGATCGACGCTGATCGACTTGAATCGGGCGTCACGCGCAGCCTGGACGAGCTCTCGGGTCTGTTCTTCAGTCTGGATGCGGTTGACTGCAATCTGCACCTGCTCGTCGAAATCCTGTACGCCGAAGCTCAAGCGATTGAAGCCAAGCTCGCGTAGCTGATGGATCTGAGCCGGGGTCACGGTACGTGGATCGACTTCCAGCGAAAACTCGTGATTGTCACTGTCGTCCATGTTGAACGCGTCGTGCAGCGTCGCCATGAGATCAGCCAGCTGTTCACTGGTGAGATAGGTTGGTGTGCCGCCGCCGAGGTGCAGTTGAGTCAGCTTGCGCGAGCGGTCGAAAAGCGCGGCCTGCATCCTGATCTCGCGCTTGAGGTAATCGAGGTACTCGACGGCGCGATCGGTCTTGTGAGTAATGATCTTGTTGCAGGCGCAGTAGTAGCAAAGGCTTTTGCAGAACGGGATATGGATGTACACCGACAGCGGCTTGGGCGTCGGGGCCTCGTTGGTTTCCTGCGCAGCGCTGCGGTAATCATCCATGGCAAAGGCCTGATGAAACTGCGGGGCAGTGGGGTAGGAGGTATAGCGAGGACCGGGACGGTCATATTTCTCGACCAGGGCGCGGTTAAAGCTCGGCGTTTGGTCCATGTAGGGTTTCACCTTGATTGCATGATTGTGAGTGGCTGAGCCGGGCAGGGCGGTCGGCAGCCTGCGACATCTTGGCGCGAATTATCGCGTTTCCCCAGTCGGAGTGGGCCTGTCCCAGATCAAGAACCGGTCAGGCCGGACGCCCGGACGCCGAGCGGTCGTCACATTAATAGTAGGCCAAGCTGCCGCATGCGCGGCAGCTGCCATTCGTGATTACAGCCGGAACTGGCTAACCAGACGATTCAGCTCGGCCGCCAGCTGCACCAGTTCTTCACTGATCTGTGAGGTTTGAGACGCATCGGCCAAGGTAGTGTCAGCAATCGTACTGATAGTGGTGATGTTGCGGTTGATTTCTTCGGCAACCGCGCTCTGCTCTTCGGCCGCCGTGGCAATCTGGGTGTTCATGCTGTTGATGGTATTCACTTCGCCCGCGATCACGGTGAGGCTCTGAGCGGTCTTGGCTACGCAGTCCGAACCGGTTTGTGCGCGAACCTGGGCGCCTTCCATCGCCTGTACGGCATTACGGACTCCTGTTTGCAGTTGCTCGATAGTGCGCTGGATTTCCTCGGTCGACTTCTGCGTGCGCGAGGCCAGGGTGCGCACCTCATCGGCCACCACTGCGAAGCCGCGACCCTGTTCTCCGGCGCGAGCGGCCTCGATGGCAGCATTCAGTGCAAGAAGGTTGGTCTGCTCGGCAATACCGTTGATGACGTTCAGCACCATGCCAATGCTGACACTATCCGTTTCGACCTGTTTGATCACATGCGCCGCTTTTTCGATGTCCTGAATCAACACCTCGATGCCGTCCAGTGCCTCGGTTGCGAGGTTGACGCCAACGCGCGATTCATCATCGGCGCCGCTCGAGGCCGATGCTGTCTCGTTAGCATGCCGAGCCACTTCCTGAACGGTCGCGCTCATTTCATTCATGGCCGAGGCGACCATGTCGGTTTCACTGCGCTGCTCCATGACTGCGGTCTGGGTCTTTTCTGCAACGCTCGACACTCGATTCGATACCTCACCCAGCTGGTGGGTCACGGCGGCCACCGCTTCCAGACTGCTGCGGAATTTGAAGATCATGCGGTTGAACGCAGTGCCCATGGCGCCGACTTCATCTTGGGCGTGGACAGCCACAGTACGGCTGAGGTCCTCGTCCTCTGTCATCGCCTCCATGGTGTGACGCATGTCGTTGATACGGCTGATGATCACCCGGCGAATGATGTAGCCCATGACGACCATACCCGCCAGTAGCAACAGCGCCTGGATCACGGCTGAAGTCAGAATGTTGCGATGCACCTCGCCGTCCAGTGCGGACAGGTCGTAGCTAATACGGACCGCGCCCATCACGGTGTCCTGTGGGACCTGGTGGCAGGTCAGGCAATTAGTGCCGCGGTAATCCTGTTGCGCGTGGATCGGATTGATCACCGTCAGTACACGGCCATTCAGGCCCTCGCTCACTTCCACGGTGGCGTTGCCAGCAAGCGCACGTTTGTCCAGCTCGTCCTTGGGGGCCTGATGCTCGAATCCGGGGCCGAAAACCTTGGCCACTGGCTCGCCGCGAATGATGCGTGCGTCGATCACTCCCGGCCGGGCAAGAATCTTGTTACGCAGCACTTCTCGCTGGCCCATGGTGCCGGTCAGCATCATGGTATTGATACTGTCGAAATAGGAGTCAGCCGTATCCTTGGTCTGCTGTTCGACAACATGGAGTATCAGCTGCTTCTCTGAACCGGCCGAATAGAACAGGGAGGCTGCCAGGACCAGGGCGAACACCACCAACAGGGCCAGGTTGATTTTTGTTTGAACGGACATTTGCCGAGCTGGAGAGGTACTGTTCATCCTGTTCCTTAGGTACTGCTGCTACACGAAAACGAAACCTTCACGAGGACGCGGCGGACCACAGCGGGCGTCCGGTTCAGGGCTTGGCCGCTCTATCTGCCTGACTTATCGGCCGGACATCCCTTCTCTTTACAAGGTTTCTCGACGCCACCCGGCTGCAGGCAAAGTGCTATCAGCAAAGCCGGCGACATCGTAGTCGCTGTTCAATCGCGTTGAGCCATGGCTCGCGATGAAAGGAAATCAAACTCAAGGTTTGTTGATTTAGATCAAGAAATAACGAGAAGCCAAAGGGCGACTTATGCCGCTTATCTCATCGCGGGGCGAGCGTTCGAACATTCGGCAGCACCAGTCCATTCAGCACGCAATTGTCCTCTCGGAGCGCTGGAAGGCCGCAACGGCAAACTTTTTCCCTAAGCCTCTTGGCAATTTCGGCGAGGCGGTCCACGCTATGCCGAGGCCATGTCAATGACCATCCGTCCGGATTATAGGGATGGCGAAATTAGCCCAGCCGTATTCGAACCCCGAAGCGATTCGGCGGTCGTAGCCTCTAGTCAGTCGCCGTTGGCGGGACATGCAGGTTATGGCTGCTGACCGATCCAGGCGCAGTGCATCAATTGGACTCATCTTTTCAAGGAATCACATGATCAAGAAATGCCTTTTTCCTGCGGCCGGATATGGCACGCGCTTCCTTCCTGCGACCAAGGCCATGCCCAAGGAGATGTTGCCGGTAGTGAACAAGCCCCTGATTCAATACGGGGTTGAAGAGGCACTGGCTGCTGGGCTGAGCCAAATTTCGATCGTTACCGGTCGCGGCAAGCGCTCCCTGGAAGACCACTTCGACATCAGCTACGAGCTCGAACATCAGATCCGTAACACCGACAAGGAAAAATACCTGGTCGGCATCCGCAAACTCATCGATGAATGCAGCTTCTCGTATACCCGCCAGGTCGAGATGAAGGGTTTGGGTCATGCGATCCTCAGTGGCCGTCCACTGATCGGCGACGAGCCCTTCGCTGTCGTCCTGGCCGATGACCTGTGTATCAACCTCCACGGTGATCCGGTGCTGGCGCAGATGGTCAAGCTGTACAACCAGTTCCGTTGCTCGATCGTTGCAATCCAGGAAGTGCCGCCGGAAGAGACCAGCAAGTATGGCGTGATCGCTGGCGAGATGATCCGTGACGACATTTTCCGTGTCAGCCACATGGTCGAGAAGCCCAAGCCGGAAGATGCACCGTCCAACCTGGCAATTATTGGTCGCTACATCCTGACGCCGGATATCTTCGACCTGATTGAACAGACAGAGCCAGGCAAAGGCGGCGAGATCCAGATCACCGACGCTCTGATGCGCCAGGCTCAGGACGGTTGCGTACTGGCGTACAAGTTCAAGGGGCAGCGCTTCGACTGCGGCAGTGCCGAGGGCTATATCGCGGCCACCAACTTCTGCTATGAGAACTTCTACCTGACCGGTAAAGCGTTCTAAAAACTAGCGCTGTGCAGGAAGCCACCTCCGGGTGGCTTTGTGCGTTTCAGGGAACGGGTATTTCCTCAGCGCCGGGCCCAAGGGGCTGACCGTAGCTGAACTCGACATAGTTGCCAGCCGGGTCGCGAACACCGCAGTAATAGCCAACGGGGTAAGGTTCGTCCCTGGGCTCCCAGATCAGACAGCCAACCTGCCGCGCCTTGTCAGCAATTGCATCAACCTCGGCGCGACTGGATAGGGCAAAGCCAAAATGGCTGTAGTCATTGTCAGCCAGTCCACGGTCCTGCCCGCCGGGCATGATAACGAAGATGAACTCACGCTCTTTTCCTGGCTCGGCCATCCAGACAATGCGCGATCCCTTGCCGGCGCGCTCATGAAACACGTGCATTCCACAGAATCGCTCATAGAAGGCAATACAGGCGTCCAGATCGGGCACGTGCAGGGCGAGATGAGTGAGGGTAGGGCGCATGCGATGCTCCTTCAATGAATCCAGCCAACGGGCTGGGTTATGCTGTGCGATCTACAAGGGAGACAACAGTTCATGGCTTACGACTTCGATCTATTCGTCATCGGCGCCGGTTCCGGTGGCGTCCGTGCCGCCCGATTTGCAGCTGGCTATGGCGCCCGCGTGGCGGTAGCCGAAAGCCGTTACCTGGGCGGCACCTGTGTGAACGTCGGCTGTGTGCCGAAGAAATTGCTGGTCTACGGCGCCCACTATGCCGAAGACATTCACGAAGCCAAGGGCTATGGCTGGACCATCGACGGCGCCAGGTTCGATTGGGCTTCGCTTATAGCCAACAAGGATCGCGAGATCCAGCGTCTCAATGGCATCTACAAGAACCTGTTGACTGACAGCGGCGTCACCTTGCTGCAGGCCCATGCACGCCTGGTTGACCCGCATACCGTCGAGGTCGATGGCAAGCACTACAGCGCCGAGCACATTCTGATTGCAACCGGCGGCTGGCCATTCGTGCCGGATATCCCAGGACGCGAGCATGCCATCACCTCCAATGAAGCCTTCTACCTTGATGAGCTGCCCCGGCGCGTCCTGGTGGTGGGCGGTGGCTATATCGCGGTCGAGTTTGCCTCGATCTTTCATGGCTGCGGTGCGGATACCAAGCTGCTTTACCGCGGAGACCTGTTCCTGCGTGGTTTCGATGGTTCGCTGCGTGATCATCTCAAGGATGAGCTGATCAAAAAGGGTCTCGACCTGCAGTTCAACGCTGACATCACCCGCATCGACAGACAGGCAGACGGTACGCTGCTTGCCACGCTGGAAGACGGCCGCACCCTCGAGGCGGATTGCATTTTCTACGCCACCGGGCGTCGGCCTATGCTCGACGGGCTAGGGCTGGAAAACGTCGACGTAGCTCTGGACAAGCGTGGCTTCATTGCCATCGATGATCAGTTCCGCACGACGACGCCATCAATCCTGGCAATCGGCGATGTAATCGGTCGAATCCAGCTAACCCCCGTCGCGCTCGCCGAAGGCATGGCGGTGGCTCGGCAACTCTTCAGGCCCGACGAATACAGGCCAGTCGAGTACCACAATATCGCTACAGCGGTGTTCAGCCTGCCAAACATGGCGACAGTCGGGTTGACCGAAGAACAAGCACGCGAAAAAGGACACAAGGTGGTATTGTTCGAAAGCCGTTTTCGACCGATGAAGCAGACCATGACCGACAGCCTAGAGCGAAGCCTGATGAAACTGGTCGTCGACGCGGACACCGACAAGGTGCTGGGCTGCCACATGGCAGGCCCCGAAGCGGGAGAAATCATTCAGGGCTTGGCCGTTGCGCTGAAGGCCGGCGCTACCAAGCGAATTTTCGACGATACGGTGGGTATCCACCCGACCGCTGCTGAAGAGTTCGTCACCATGCGCACCCAAACAGGAATCTAGATAACAGTTGCGCCTAGTTGCGGCGAGCTTGCGGAGACGGCGAAGGAGGAGGGGGCCAGCTGCATCAGCCGGCCCTTTGCCGCAGAACGCGACCCGCCTCTGGTTTGGTTTGCGCCAAATGTTGTGTCGTTCCGCTGTCAGTGCTGCATGTGTTGGTGAGTGCTAGGCGTCGGGGCTTGTTCCTGGATGGACACCTCGACGGTTACTTCACCCGCATGCTCGAATTCGAGGGTCAGCGGAAAACGTTCACCCGCAGCGAGCGGGGCGCTCAGTTCGAAGAGCATGACGTGGCTACTGCCTGGCTTGAACTCGACCTCGCCACCCGCAGGCACCTCGATCGAATCGATCTGCTTCATGCGCATCATGTCGCCTTCGTGCACGTGGGTGTGCAGCTCAGCCTTCTTCGCGCGCGGTGTGTGCACGCCCAACAGCCGGTCCGGCGCATCACCCGGGTTTTGCAAGGTGAAATAGACGGCACCGGTGGGGGCGGAGGGCGGCATGGCGCGCGACCACACATGAGTGGCCTCGGGTGTTGCACCCATCGTCTGGTGGTGAACGTGGTTCTGATCAGTTGCCGTTGCCGACAAGCATGCCGTGCTGAGCGCAATAAAGGTTACCAGGCGAAGCAACATGGAGATCTCCGAGGTGTTTGGAAGCGCAGCACATTAGCATGCTGCGTCCCGCTGACGTTGATCTGCGTCCCTGACGCGCACAGGCCAGTGTGGCGGCTGCGCGACTTCAATCAATCCGCAGTACGATGATCAACGGAACCTGCAGCGCCGCATCGTTTCTGTTTGAATGAAACACGAACCTTCCGATCGGAGATGCATCAGCACAATGGAACGCAGTCGCTGGAGTCACAGGTTGCTGTCTGGCGGAAAGGAGCCCGATCCGCGCTTTACCCTGGCCAACGAACGGACCTTTCTTGCCTGGATACGAACGTCGCTCGCGGTGCTGGCAGGCGGCGTTGCGGTCGAGGCCTTCGCCAGTGAAATCTTCCCGCTGGAGATACGCAAGGTTCTGTCGATTTCACTGTTGCTACTGGCGATGTTCATCAGCTCGACCGCGTGCTTCCGCTGGCTGACTATCGAGCGAGCCATGCGTCACCAGGGGCCGTTACCATTCCCGCTGTTGATCCCGATCTTGTCCATCGGTGGCACGCTGGTGACGCTGGTCCTGATCGCTTTCGTCGCGTTACGCAACTGACTGAACGCCGATGCATATTTCCTTTCGCCGCCGTCTGGAGCCCAAGCCGCCGCCGCTACCACTGCATGAAGACCCTGGACTGCAACCCGAACGCACATCGCTGGCCTGGGGCCGGACCCTACTAACGTTGATCACCGTAAGCGCACTGTTTCTTCGATGGATGCCTTACCACGGGACCTTTGTCGCAGTATTGGTCGCGCTATCGCTGGCCACTGCGTTGGGCATCTGGACGTCCCAGCAGCGACGCTACACACGTAGCGCCAGCGGGGTGAAAAGCGGGCGAATCCAGGCTGATGCGCTCTCAGTGCTGTGGCTCGGTGTGTCGGTGTTCGTGCTTGGAGTGCTAGGGCTCTACACCATCATTTTCCTGCCAATCAGCAGCTAGACAGTATTCATAGAGAGGCTTTGATGAGCACCGCCAATCAACAATTTGCCAGCGACAACTATTCCGGAATTTGCCCGGAAGCGTGGGAGGCGATGGCCCGGGCCAACCAGGGGCATGATCGCGCCTACGGTGACGATCAATGGACGTCGCGCGCAGCCGACCATTTCCGCCAATTGTTCGAAACCGACTGCGAAGTGTTTTTTGCCTTCAACGGTACAGCGGCCAACTCACTGGCATTGTCATCTCTGTGCCAGAGCTATCACAGTGTGATCTGCGGTGATATCGCGCACATCGAAACCGACGAATGCGGCGCACCGGAATTTTTCTCCAACGGCTCCAAACTGCTGGTGGCGCGGACCGAACAGGGCAAGCTGACGCCCGCGGCCATTCGCGAAATAGCGCTGAAACGCAAGGACATCCACTACCCAAAACCGCGCGTCGTCAGCCTGACCCAGGCCACCGAAATTGGCACTGTCTACCAGCCAGACGAGCTCCGCGCCGTTAGCGACACCTGCAAGGAGCTGGGGCTGCATCTGCATATGGATGGCGCACGCTTTGCCAATGCCTGCGCTTATCTTGGTCTGTCACCGGCTGAATTGAGCTGGAAAACAGGCGTAGACGTGCTCTGTTTTGGCGGCACCAAAAACGGCATGGCGGTCGGCGAGGCCATCCTGTTCTTCAATCGAGATCTCGCGGAGGATTTTGAGTATCGCTGCAAGCAGGCTGGCCAGCTTGCATCGAAGATGCGTTTTCTATCCGCACCATGGGTAGGCCTGCTGGAGGGTGGCGCCTGGATGAAATACGCCGCACACGCAAACAGCTGTGCGCAGTTACTTGCCAAACTGATCAGCGACGTTCCCGGTGTAGAACTGATGTTTCCAGTGCAAGCCAACGGCGTCTTTGTCAGCATCCCACCATTAGCGCTCGAAGCACTGAGGAGCCGCGGCTGGATGTTCTACACATTCATCGGCGTAGGCGGCGCACGCTTCATGTGCTCATGGGATACCAGCGAAGAGCGTGTGCGCCAACTGGCAGACGACATACGCAGCGTTGTTCTTGAAAATCAGTAAGCCATGGAAGAAGAGCCGCACTGTCATCCCAAAGCAGGAGGCTTGTGCGGCGAGAATGCGGTCGGTTTGCCGTACTCAGCAATAGTGAGTACGTGCGTGTGCGTAAACCCAATACGCTATTTAACATAATATACATTATGCGCATCCGGTTGCCACTCAATGAGGTGATTGGGCAGCGACCACTCATGGCCTGCAACCTAACCCAATTTATGGGCGACTCTGCCATCCACCCATAAAGCTATAACCATCCGAACTTCCTTATCCGCCAAGGTGGTCATCCTGCGTCGGGCCATTGAGCGTGCCGCTGACTCGCCATCGGTTTTGAGCCGACGACAAAGTCGTAGCAGCTCCCATGCAACGCAGCACCGGTAACTACATGAACAGCGACCCTTAGTTGCCCCTGCATGCGGACCACGTAGCCAGCGAACAGCCCAGCATGATGCGCAGGTCGTTAAGGGCCGAACTAGCAGCACTCATTTCGAAGCCATTTACGGCGAAAAGCTTTGACGCTCTGTTAACAAGGCACCAATGGGATGCAGATCACTGCAATCGCCAGAAAGAAAATCGCGAAGTCGAGACCGACTGTTTCTTTAGACGCGCATCCCTTAAAAACTCCAGCGCAAGGTCACGCGTCCTCCGAGAGCCATCGCATTTGTCAGCGCCACTGTCTGCATCTAGATCTACAGCGGATTGTGCAGTCTCAAGCTTCGACGATATGCAGTTTGCAACCGTTGGTTTTTACTCTTAGAGGTTCGGGTCATGCCGAGATGAAGGGAAAATTCACTCACTTCGCTCGTAACGTGTTGATGCCAAGAGAATTTACCAAATAGACCGCACAGCCTCTGATCGTGGACTATCTTTTCTGACTCCTCAGAAAAGG
>Ga0207893_1000064_pt1 | contig 88219 bp, 87 predicted proteins | sample MalvirmetaMSP121_FD_184233 | JGI IMG/M metagenome (GOLD analysis project Ga0207893, IMG submission 184233) | Marine viral communities from the Deep Pacific Ocean - MSP-121 (SPAdes) | ecosystem: Environmental > Aquatic > Marine > Oceanic | place: Pacific Ocean | collected 2001-06-02 | reverse complement strand
GAACCTCAGCATCGCCTACCGCGAACGGCGGGCCGGACATCTGCTCCTGCTGGTAATCCAACGTAATCAGCAACCCCTGGCAGCCTGGAGCGAGGATGCTGGCGAGATGGTTGACGTAACGCTGACGCATATCGGCAGGCAATGCGATAAGGGCAGCCCGGTCGTAAAGCGCACGGCAGTCAGCCACATCATCTGGCGTCATGGCAAAAAAATCGCCGCAGCGGATTTCAACGTTACCCGCTCGGTAAACCTTGAACTCACCCTGAACGCTGACATCTGGAACTAGCCCGTGCTCGGCAAAGAAATCCTCGGCTGCGCGCTCGCTCAGCTCTACTCCCAAGACGGCTAACCCATGATCAGCGAGCCAGGCCATGTCCAGGCTTTTGCCACACAATGGCACCAGGACGCGCGCCCCCGGGGCCAAGCCCAGGCTGGGCCAATGGCGGCGTAAATAAGGGTTGACCTCGTTTAGATGAAAGCCGATTTCGTTACGTGCCCAGCGACGCTGCCAGAACGCTTCATCCATGTTGAGACCCTCTTGAACGATGTTGGTCTAGGAGCTTATCAGAGCCGCCTTCGCCCGAAACACCGCTTCAGCCAGAGCGCAGCGCCGCCTCCGGGTCCATACCGGCGTCGCGCATCTGAGCGAGCTTGTAACGCAGGGTACGTGCACTGATGCCTAGACGGTCAGCCGTCTCCTTACGGCGCCCGCGCTCGGCACGCAGGGTATCGAGGATGAGCTCGAATTCGCGACGCCGCAGGTCTTCGCCCAACGCCCCGGTGATTTCGGCCGGCACAGGCGCAACGGACGGAGTGAGTTCGGTTTCACTCGTGTGGGTTCGCGCCAGTGAAGCAAAACCGGCAGCAGCGGTCAGACAAAGATCGTCCGGCCGGATCATCCCGCCCTGCTGCAGGATCAACGCGCGCTGGATCGCGTTGTCCAGCTCGCGCACATTACCGGGCCAGGTATGCCCGAGCAGACACAGGCGCGCCTCGGATGTCAGTCTTGCCACCGGCTGGCGCATTTTCGCCGCATGATTGGTCAGCAACCGCTCGGCAAGCGGCACGATATCCGCAGGCCGGTGACGCAATGCAGGCCAGGCGAGCGGAAAGACCGAGAGGCGATAGAACAGGTCCTCACGGAAACGCCCGCTGCGAACCTCTTCAGCCAGATCACGATTGGTCGTGGCGACGATACGAATGTCGAGCGGTATCGGCTTGCGTCCACCAACTCTCTCGACCTCACGCTCCTGCAGCACTCGCAGCAACTTGGCTTGTAGTGCCAGCGGCATCTCGGAGATCTCGTCGAGCAACAGCGTGCCGTGATCGGCCAGCTCGAACTTGCCTGGCTGCATTGCGATCGCGCCGGTGAAGGCGCCTTTCTCATGACCGAAAAGCGTCGCCTCCAGCATATTGTCTGGTATGGCAGCGCAGTTGATCGCTACAAACGGCTTGTCCGCTCGCGTTGAGTGCTGATGAATAAAACGAGCCAACACTTCCTTGCCGGTTCCTGACTCCCCTGAGACGAGCACTGTAGAGTCGCTCTGGGCCACCCGGGCCGCCAATGCCAGCAGTTGCTGACTCGCTGGTTCGACCGCCACAGGACCCTGCAGGTCGCTAACCCCAAGCTGGCCGCACGCATGGCGGCCAACCAGGTCGAGCAACACTCTCGGCTCGAACGGCTTGACCAAGTAGTCCACAGCCCCTTGGCGCATGGCCTCGACGGCGCGCTCGACCGCACCATAAGCTGTCATGAGCAGGATCGGAGTCTGCGGATACCGTTCGCGCACAAGCGCCTGCAAAGCGTGACCGTCCATGCCAGGCATGTTCACATCGCTGACAAGCAGGCTGAAGCTTTCCTGACTCAGCGCGCGCAAAGCGGCCTCAGCGCAATCAACAGCGCAATAGGAATAGCCACCCAGTTCAAGGGTATCGCCTAGCGCTTCGCGCAATGCGCGGTCGTCTTCAACGAGTAAAACCTTTACGCCCATGGTGTTTACTCCGTAGAAGCCCGCGAAAACGCCGGGAGCAGCGGCAACTGCAAGGTAGCGCAAGTTCCTCTGCCCGGACGGGAGCGCAGCGCAAGCGCGCCTGAATGGGCTCGCGCGACCGAGTTGACGACGGCCAGTCCGAGGCCGGTTCCGGTCGCCCGTGTAGTGAAAAACGGCTCGCCGACCCGGGCCAGGGTCGCGGCATCAATTCCGGCGCCGTTGTCGCTGATGCTGAGGCGCAGCAGGGCACCGCGTGAAAAGAGGTGAATCTTCAGCCTGGTATCGCCGGTCGCTGCCTGGAGCGCATTTTCGACAAGGTTGAGGAGTGCACCAACCAAGGTGTCGCGATTGCACAACAGAGCGCCGGAGTGGGCGTCGCATTGCCAGCGAACAGCAATGCCTTCCAACTGGGTCTCGGCCGCTACACGAAGTGCTGCAAGCAATTCGGCGGGTGTCAGCCGGTCCTCAAGCGGCAGATCACCGCGGGCGAAAACCAGCATGTCACGAACCTGATGTTCCAGCTCGTTCAGCCGGTCCTTCAGACGACCGGCAAACCGTTGCTGGTGCTCGGCGGACAGCCCGCCCTGCTCCAGGTGGCTGGCATACAGCAGGGCTGACGATAACGGCGTACGGATTTGATGAGCCAACGAGGCGACCATCCGGCCAATCGCAGACAAACGTTCATGACGCGCCAGCTGCTCCTGTAGCCGTCGCGTCTCCGTCAGATCGGTCAACAGCACCAGCTGCCCAGGCTCAATGTTCAAGGAACGTGTAGCGATGGAAACGCGACGCCCGTCCTTCAATGAAATTTCGTGGCCGTCATCGCTGCGCGGCGAGAAACTTCGTGCAATCACCTCACGCCAGAGCGCTCCTTCGAGCGGTGCGCCTAGCAGGTCAAGCGCTACGGGATTGGCTTCGCGGACCCTGCCCTGGCCATCGATGACGATCACACCGCCGGGCAACAGGTCGAGCAGGCTTTGCAGGCGATTCGCTAAGCGCTCCTTCTCATCGAGCTCCTGCAGGCGCTGCGCAGCGCTCTCTGCCAGCTGATCCTGCAACTCGGCTACTCGCGCCTGCATACCCTCGGACTCGCCCAACTGGCCGGATATGTCACGGACCAACGCAAGCGACTGTTCGAGCTCATCGCTTGCGTCAGCGGTAACCAGACATTGCCCTGGGAAGGGAGAGTAGATCGCTGAAGTCACAGGCACACGTATCCGTCAAAAGATGGTCGGTTACGTGTAGTTCAGCAAGGATCATGCCCATGACAGCAGATCGAGGAAGGCCACGCCGCAAGCAAGGGCGGCGTGGCCAACGAGTCACTCGTCGAGCTCGTCTTCTCGACGGTTCATTCCGTATTTACGCATTTTTTCCACAAGCGTGGTACGCCGCACCCGCAAGCGCTCCGCAGCGCGCGCTACAACGCCGCCCGCGTCTTCGAGCGCCTGCTGAATAAGCCCTTGCTCGAGATTGCCCAGGTAATCTTTCAGATCGAGGCCTTCCACGGGAAGCATGGCGTGCGCATCCGCCGCAATGATTGGGGCGTTTATCGCAGCACGTTCTTCCATTTCGTCGTGCATGCTGGTCGCGTACTGCTCATCGTCGTCATCGACATGGCGGAATTTCTTCGGCAACTCCATCACCCCGATCACGCCGTACGGGTGCATGATGGCCATGCGCTCGACGAGATTGGCCAGCTCCCTTACGTTACCCGGCCAATCATGCCGACACAGGGACATGATCGCGGCCGAGTTGAAGCGGATTGAGCCACGCTTCTCGTGCTCCATGCGCGAAATAAGCTCGTTCATCAGCAGCGGAATATCTTCGATGCGCTCGCGCAGCGGGGCCATTTCGATCGGGAAGACGTTTAACCGGTAATAGAGATCCTCGCGGAAGCTGCCATCCACGATCATCTTTTCCAGGTCTTTATGCGTCGCTGCGATGATGCGTACGTCGGCGTTCTGCGTTCGATTGCTACCCACTCTCTCGAAGGTGCGCTCCTGCAGAACGCGTAGCAACTTGACCTGCATGGGAAGCGGCATGTCGCCGATCTCGTCGAGGAACAGCGTCCCGCCTTCGGCCAGCTCAAAACGCCCGGCACGCGAGGTGATTGCGCCGGTAAACGCGCCCTTTTCATGACCGAACAGTTCGCTTTCCAGCAGCTCCGCTGGAATCGCTCCGCAATTGACCGGAACGAACGGTCCATTACGGCGCTTGGAATGGTAGTGCAGGTTGCGTGCAACAACTTCTTTGCCGGTTCCCGACTCACCAAGAATCAACACACTCGCTTCGGTGTCGGCAACCTGTTGCATCATCTGACGCACATGCTGGACTGCACGACTGGTGCCCACCAGGCTGCGAAACAGGTTGGGCTCGCGCTGCCGGCCGCGTGCCTTCGCCTTATCGTTCATGTCCCGATAGATCTGGGCGCGGTGAAGCGAGTCGAGCAGCTTGTTGTAGCTCGGAGGCATTTCCAGGCTGGTCAGCACGCGCTGACGCAGTTCATCTGGCCATTCAGCAGGCGTCGGCTCGCCAATCAATAGCAACGGCAGGTTCTCGTCCCACTTGCTGATTTGCTTGAGCAACTCTACAGCGCCGCCCTTGGATGCAACATCACCAAGCAATACGCCGAGTATGCTGCGGCTTGATTCCAGTGAATCGACTGCAGCCTGCCATTCGCTGCTGGCGCATGACAAATGATCTTCGCTGAGAAAGTTCAGGATGACCGTCAGATCCCGGCGACGATCCTGATCGTCGTCTATCAACAAAATTTTGGTTTCACGCCACATCTTGTTTATAGCTCTAGAGGCTGAAAGAAAGCCCGCGCTCGTCCCCGGCAGAACGGCAACGTCATCGGCAGATAGCCGGTAGTTAATTAAAAAAATCGGCCTGAGTCAAATTTATGACGTGATTCAACGACAAAATAGCAAGGAATGCATTTTGGTATTGACTTAGAGCAACTCGTAAGCAACGAGTCGGGAGATATCTAGCGGGACTTGGCTCGTCTGCGCAAGCCTTGGAGATCGGGGCAAAATCGTCAGATTTCGGGCGAATAAGCTCACTGTAGGCGAAAAACGATGGTACTGAGGCAAGGACTCTTTATAGCTTCTGACGGTTCGTCCTCTCGTAAACACCGCCTGAGCATGTCCACTACAAGCGCGACCAATGGTCGCGCCTGTATAACGGAACCCTCAACCAAATAACTTGTAGACGTTAGCGCCTTGCTGAGATTGGTTAAGCTGAATCAGCTCCCCTGCCACACGCAGTTTCTCGCTCTGGCAGGAGGTAACCAGCTCACGGTAAAGACTTACCAGTTCCTGTAAGCGCTGGCGGATGGCTGACTCGTCCTCACGCGGCTCCACCATTGCAGCCTCAACGACCTGACGGCATTGCAGATCCAGCACGCTGATCGCTGTCCAATCCTGCTGCGCCATGGCGTCACGCAAGGCGTTGCCGGTTTCCTCAAGACGTTTGGCTGCTGCACTCATGGATCTGCTCCGAATGAACTGGTGGCAAAGGTCGAACGGCACCGTTCGAGCCATGGTTCGCGGCACCTGACAGGTTATCGGCCGCTTTCGCCTCGCCTTTAGTCGCACCTGCGGGAAATTGCAGTGAGTCAGTGCAGACTGCGCAGCCCCGTCGGAACGCTGGGTGGCGCAACCGGCTCCCAGGGACCGCCAGGCCGACCGGCGCAATACCAGTCGCCGTCCCAGCGGTAATACAGACGTTCGCGATAGAACAAGTCCTGCCCTTCCACAACATAGACGCCCAGACGATTGTCCCAGTGCGCCGCCGCATGAGGCGGTGGCGCATAGCGTGGATGGCTCTTCTGGGTCGCAGGAGGACGCGGTGCCGGCGGAGTACGCACCGGAGGAGGCGTCGCAACCGGTTCGCGGGGCGGTGTCGATACGGGCGGCGCCGGGCCGCGAGTCGGCTCTGACACTTGATAAGGATTACCCGCACAAGCTCCCAGCAGCAGCGCCAGTGTCACCACGGCGCTGCCTCTGGTCAGCCGTTGAACGCTTGTTGAAACCCGCTCTTCCAACGTCATCAGTCGTCTCTTAAGCCCCTGCGATCAGGGTGCAACCGGTTGATTGATGGTCAACTTGATCGCGTCCGCATTCCCTGGAGACAAAGGCTCGCTACTGCCTTGCCACTCGCCGCGAGTAGCGTTGCCATCTTTGGATACGCGGGCGAACAATCTGACCTGCTCGAAGTTGGACAATCGAAGCTGTGGAGTCATTGCATCAGCATCACTCAAATTCACCTTTGCAGGCAGATCGGCAACAGTCAGGCGCTTCACAGCCAACGGCATGGGCGGTCCGGACAGCGCGCGTGCGAAGATGAATACGGCGTCGGTAGGGCTAACCTTGTCGGCCATCTCGACAGCCAGTTGTACTTCAACCGTTAGTTCTGCTCCGTTTCTGGTAATCATCTCGCCAGCTGGCTTTGTCACTTCCGCCGAAGCCGGTTTGCCGAGCTGTTCACGCGCACGAGCGATGCCGCCCTGAATGGCTTCACGCGATGGATCCTCAGCAGGCAGCGTTGAAACCAACCGCTCCCAGAAGCCGATCGCATCAGCAAACCGCTCCTCCTCATAAGCCGCGATGCCCAACAGGCCAAGGCTAGTAACTTCATGGGGATCCCCACGTAACGCCTCATCGGTCAGCTGTTGCAATTGCTCCGACCATTGGCGGTCGCCTGCAAAATAGAGCGCTTGCGCCCATTGCCCCAGCAGTTCCGGTTGGCGCCCTGCCAGCTTGACGACCTGCTCGTAAGCGGCGGCAGCATCCACTGGGCGTTCCCGATTCATATAGGTCTTGGCGAGGAAGTACCACGCCTCGGCAGACTCGGGTTGAGCCTTTACTGCGCGCTCCAGCCGTTCGACCATCTCTTCCATCGTGGCGGGCTGCTCGGTGAACTCCCGCGCCAGCTGCAGCTTGTCACTGGCCCCCCAGTGCAGGTAGAGACCAGCGCCCAGAAACGGAACAAGGATCGCCGCGATCAGCGGTACAGCACGCCCCAAATGGTTGCTACGGCGCGTGGTACCTCCCTCGGTGTCGTCCAGCAACTCCCGCGCCGCATCGGCGCGTCCGGCCTCGAACTGCTCCGGGTCAAGGGTTCCAGCCGCCTGTTGCGCAGCCAGCTCGCCGAGCCGCTCCTGGTAAAGCGCTACATTCAGCGCCGTCCGATCCTCTTCCGCCTGTACACCACGCCCCCGCAACAACGGCAGCAATAGGAACGCCAGGGCGGCCAGCAATAAGAGGCCCGCACCTATCCAAAAATCGATCATGGTTCTTTTCTATCCAGCAACGTGGCAAGGCGCGCGCGCTCCGCCTCGGAAAGTGTGTTCGATGCCGGTCCAGTGGCTGAACGGCGACGGCGCACCAGGATGAACACCAACACGCCGAATCCAATCACCAGCAAGGCGGCTGGCCCATACCAGAGGACCAGTGTTTTGGTGTTGACCGGGGGCTTATAGAGCACGAAGTCGCCGTAGCGGGCGACCAGATAATCGATAATCTGCTCATTGCTCTGCCCCTCTTCCAGCATGCGGTAGATTTCCCGCCGCAGGTCCATGGCGATTGGCGCATTGGAGTCGGCAATGTTCTGGTTCTGGCACTTTGGGCAGCGCAACTCTTCGACCAAGGTGCGATAACGCGCGCGCTCGGCCTCGTCCTTGAACTCGTAGGCATCAATCGCTGCAGACGCGGTGCCCAGCAGACACAGCGTCAGCACAAGTCCGTGAATCAGCTGTCTCATTCGTCCACCAATTGCTGATAAAGCGCCGCAAGCTGTTCACGCCACACGCGCTCATCTATGACGCCGACATACTTGTGGCGGATGATGCCCTGCTTGTCGACAAGGAAGGTCTCGGGCGCACCATATACTCCGAGGTCCAGCCCCAGCGTGCCCTGCTCGTCGCGAATATTGAGCTGGTAGGGATCGTGGAAGTCGCGCAGCCATTTCTGAGCTGCGGCATTGTCATCCTTGTAATTGACGCCATGGATGACCACGCCTTGTTCTGCAAGCTTGTTCAGCACGGGATGCTCAACTTTGCAGGCAACGCACCAGGTCGCCCAGACGTTAACCAACGCTGGTTTTCCCTTGATGTCCTCGGCTGTTACTGCTCGCTGCGGGTCCTCGACCGAAGGCAGAGAGAACGAAGGCAGCGGCTTGCCGATCAACGCAGAGGGTAATTCGGTGGGGTCCAGAAACAGACCTCGATAAAGAAACACGGCGACCAGCAGGAAGATTGCCAGCGGCAGCAACATCAATAATCTTTTCATATCAGGCTCCTTGCTGGGCCAAACCGAGCGCCTCGCGAACACGGGTCCTGACTTTCACCCGATACCGTTTGTCACTCACCGAAAGCACGCCGCCCAGGGACATCATCAGAGCACCCAGCCAAATCCAGCGAACGAACGGTTTGATATGCACGCGGACGGCCCAGGCGCCGTTTTCCAGCGGCTCGCCCAACGCCACATAGAGATCACGGGTGAAACCTGCGTCGATCCCCGCCTCGGTCATTGGCATTTGCTGCACGGTGTACAGACGCTTCTCCGGGTGCAGCGTCGCGACCTGCTTGTCGCCCTCAAAGACGCGAATGGTGCCTTTGTCAGAGGTGAAGTTTGGTCCTTCGAAATGTTTGGCACCGTCGAATACGAAGCTGTAACCGCCCAACTGCAGCGACTCCCCCGGAGCCAGGCGCAGGTCACGCTCGTCGCTTTGCTGACTCGTCAACACCACACCCAGCGCGCAAACCACCAGACCGAGGTGCGCCAGCTGCATGCCCCAATAACTCGGCGCCAGGCTCCGCAAGCCTTTCAACAGGCCTTTGTGGCGAGTCTTGTCGAGGATGTCACGTACCCCAGCGCTCACGACCCAACCAGCGAGCAGACAGACCGCCAGAACCGCCCAGTGGAAATCACCAAACAGCATCGAGCCCAGTCCGCCCAGAACGGCACTGGTAATCAGCACGGGCGTCAGCATGCCGATAAGCCATTTAACCGGTGTGTTCTTCCAGCGCACCAGCACGCCCACGCCGAGCGCGAGCATCAATGCGCCAATCAGCGGCAGGAACATCGCGTTGAAATACGGCGGGCCGACCGAAAGTTTGGTGTCGGACAGCGCGTCGAGCAGCAAGGGGTACAACGTGCCCAGCAGGATCATGGAGGTCGCAACGACCAACAGCAGGTTGTTGACCAGCAGCAGCGTTTCACGTGACCACAGACCAAAGCCGATTTGACTCTTCACCACCGGCGCACGCAGGGCGAACAGCGTGAGCGAACCACCAATCACCACGAGCAAGAACGCGAGGATAAAGACACCGCGCTCAGGATCGGTGGCAAAAGCGTGTACCGAGGTGAGTACCCCGGAACGAACCAGGAAAGTCCCCAGCAAGCTGAGCGAGAAGGCAGCAATCGCAAGCAGTACGGTCCAGCTCTTGAATACACCACGCTTTTCCGTCACGGCCAGTGAGTGGATCAAAGCGGTGCCCACCAACCATGGCATGAACGAGGCGTTTTCCACCGGATCCCAGAACCACCAGCCGCCCCAACCCAGCTCGTAATACGCCCACCAGGAACCGAGCGCGATACCCGTACCCAGAAAGGCCCAGGCAATCAGCGTCCAGGGACGTGACCAGCGTGCCCAGGCCGCGTCCAGACGGCCGCCCAGCAAGGCTGCAATCGCAAACGCAAAGGCAACTGAAAAACCAACGTAACCCATATAAAGCATGGGCGGATGCACTACCAGACCGAAGTCCTGCAGCAACGGATTGAGATCTCGCCCATCCATCGGTGCTTGTGGCAGCAGCCGCTCGAAGGGATTGGACGTGACAATCAGGAACAGCAGGAAACCAATGCTGATCAGCCCCATCACGCCCAGCACCCGCGCCAGCATGTCCTCGGGCAGCTGTCGCGAGAATATCGACACGGCGAAGGTCCAGCCTGCCAGGATGAACGCCCACAGCAGCAGCGAGCCTTCGTGTGCACCCCATACAGCGCTGAACTTGTAGTACCAGGGCAAAGCGCTGTTGGAATTCTGCGCGACATAAGCCACGGAGAAATCATCCACCATGAAGGCATAGGTGAGGCAGGCAAAGGAAAACGCCAAGAAGGAGAACTGACCCCAGGCGGCAGGTTGCGCCAGCCCCATCCATTGACTGTCGCCGCGCCAGGCCCCGATCAGCGGGAGCGTGCCCTGCACCACGGCCAGACACAGCGCCAGAATCATTGCGAGATGACCAAGCTCAGGAATCATTTGGCACCCTCCTGCGTGCTGCTGTAGGGCTTGCTTTTGCCGCTTTTCTCCAGCGCTGCGGTGACCTCTGGCGGCATGTAATTTTCGTCATGCTTGGCCAGCACTTCATCAGCAACCAGGACGCCATCAGCGTTTACGCGCCCCAAGGCAACGATGCCCTGCCCTTCACGAAACAGATCGGGCAGGATTCCTTGATACTGGATAGTGACCGCTTCGGCATAGTCAGTGACCCGAAAGCTTACCGTCAGGGAATCGTTGCTGCGCTGTACCGAACCCTCTTCGACCATGCCGCCAGCACGAATCCGCGTGCCTTCAGGCGCTTCGCCTGCCGCGATCTGCGTCGGTGTGTAGAAGAGGTTGATGTTCTCTTGCAGGGCGGATAATGCCAGCGTAACCGCAACACCAACGCCGGCCAGAATGGCCAGAATGATGAACAGACGCTTCTTGCGCACAGGATTCACTTCATTTCCTCCCGGCGCAAACGACGCGCCTCGTCTTGCAGATAACGCCTGCGCGCCATCATTGGCAGCGCCACGTTGAGAACCAGGACCGCCAGGCTGATGCCGTAGGACGTCCAGACGTACAGACCATGGTTACCCATGGCAATGAATTCCGAAAAAGACGAGAAGTTCATGATGCTCTACCCACCAGTTTTTTCACTTCCGCTTTGACCCAACTGCTTCTCGACTCGCGGCGTAGCACCTCGAGACGCATGCGCATGAGCAGCACCACCGCAAAGAAACAGTAGAAGCCCAGCACCATGATCAGCAGGGGCAGCCACATTTCCACGGGCATGGCCGGCTTTTCCGTCACGGTGAAGGTGGCCGGCTGGTGAAGGGTGTTCCACCACTCGACGGAATATTTGATGATCGGGATGTTCACCACCCCCACGATCGAAAGCACTGCACAAGCCTTGGCTGCGCTGTCACGATTGCTGATGGCCTGACCCAAGGCGATGATGCCGAAATACAGAAACAGCAGAATCAGCATCGAAGTCAGGCGCGCATCCCACACCCACCAGGCGCCCCACGTAGGCTTGCCCCACACTGCTCCCGTAACCAGCGCAATGAAGGTCATCCAGGCACCAATGGGTGCAGCCTGCTGCAGGGCGACATCGGCCAGCTTCATTTTCCACACCAACCCAACCAGCCCCGCCACCGCCAGCATCACATAGATGGACTGCGCCAGAAACGCTGCCGGAACGTGGATATAGATGATTCGGAAACTGTTGCCCTGTTGGTAATCTTGAGGAGCAAACGCCAAACCCCAGACCAACCCGACGCCAACCAGCAGCAGTGCGGCCCAGGCCAACCAAGGCAGCCAGCGACCGCTGATGCCATAAAACCATTTAGGCGAACCCAGCTTGTGGAACCATGTCCAGTTCATAGAGCCTGCCTCACGCCTGCTACGTATGCCGATGCTGCGCCATAACCGGTCAACCGCCGCTTGTTTGCGATCATCAAATCCATCGTGGCGATAACCGCTCGTCTCGCATCGGTCAACTGCGTTCCGCTATTGGATAGAAACATTCTGCCAATCCGTCATTCGCCGACGCTGATTCTCAGGCCGGCCGCTATTGCAAAGGGTGTCAGAGTAACTGCCAGGGCAGTCAGGCTGGAAAGCCATAATAGATAACCGAGCGCAGGCAGCCCCTGCAGCGCTGCTTGCAGTGCGCCACTGCCCAGAATCAGCACCGGGATGTACAGCGGGAGAATAAGCAGTGCCAACAACAGCCCGCCTCGCTTGAGCCCGACTGTCAAGGCGGCACCGACCGCGCCCAACAGGCTCAGAACTGGCGTACCCAGTAGCAGCGACATCAGCAGTACCGGCAATGCGCTGACCGGCATACCCAGCATGAGCCCCAGCAGTGGTGCCAGCAGCACCAACGCCAGGCCGGAAAACATCCAGTGTGCCAGCACCTTGGCGAGAACCAGAAGCGCCAACGGGTGCGGCGAAACGACCCACTGCTCCAGTGAGCCATCCTCAAAATCACTGCGGAACAATCCGTCCAGAGAAAGCAACACAGCCAATAACGCAGCGACCCAGATCAGGCCGGGCGAAATGGTCTGCAGCAGCTGCGTCTCGGGGCCGACCGCCAGGGGAAACAGTGCGATGACAATGGCAAAGAACACCAATGGATTGGCCAGCTCTGCCGGCCGGCGGAACAACAGCCGGCTTTCGCGAGCCAGCAACAGCGTAAAGACGTTGCTCATGCGGCTCGCTGTCCCAGATCGATTTCGCGAAAGCCCGCCGGCATTTCAACAAGCGAATGATGGGTGGTCAGCACGACCATGCCGCCTTGCTCGCAGTGAGTCGCCAGGTGACGCTCTAGCTGCGCCACGCCGGTTTTATCGAGCGCCGTGAAAGGTTCATCGAGAATCCACAAGGGCGGCGGCGACAGATACAGCCGGGCCAGCCCAACCCTGCGCTGCTGACCGGCGGAGAGCGTATGACAGGGCACATCCTCGAAACCGCGCAGCCCTACGGCCTCAAGCGCCTGCCAGATCGCATCACGCGACGCAGGCTGATGCAAGGCGCACAGCCAGGTGAGGTTTTCCTCGGCGCTCAGCAATCCTTTGATGCCGGCAGCATGACCGATCCACAACAGATTGCGGGCCAGTTCGCCGCGCTGGCTTTCCAGCGTTTCTCCCTTCAGCAGTACCTCTCCAGAGGTTGGTTGCATCAAGCCGGACAGCAACCGCAGGAGGCTTGTCTTGCCACTGCCGTTGGGGCCGGCGATCTGCAACATTTCCCCTTTTACGATCTGCAGGTCTAACCTCTCGAAAAGCAGGCGCCAGTCTCGCTCACAGGAAAGCGCCACAGTTTCTAGAAAGGGGCTGGACACGCTAGGGCTACCTCAAGATGAAAGGAGCCCGGCCGCTACAAGATCGGGCGGGCGGCGGAATTATACATGCCGAACCCGGACGCCAAAGACCACAACGTAGAAAGGTTGTAAGAGCATTTAAGTAAGATGACCGAGATCAAAAGCACTCAGGCAATTCCCGCCGCCGGTCCTTCTCGCCCGACAGTGGCGCCGGCCGACCTTGCGTTGAAATTGCTGCAGCCAATGCAGGGATTGCTGGCCGCAGGCGAGAGTGCCGAGGCGGAAGTCATCAGCATCAAGGAGGCACTGCAAAGTTTCCAGATGACGTTGCGCCTGACCCTGAGCAGTGGACGACAGGCAACGGTCGAAACCACGAGCCCAAAAGCAGCCTCGCCTGGGGCTGCCCTGCTCATCACCGCCGTCTCCGATTCGCGTCTGATAGCTTCGTTGCAGCCCAACAATCGCCAGCCGCAGAGCAGCATCGATCTAGCGCAGTTGCCAACGGGCAGCGTAGTGCAGGGCAAGGTGACAGCCAGCCAGCAAACTCAGCAGGACGGCAAGCTTCTGTTCAAGGTCGTAATCACTCTGCTCAATTCGCCACTCGCCGGGCAGAAGCTCAACGTCGAATCCGCCATGCCGCTCGCGCCAGGCAGTCTGATTACCGCGCGCGTCCAGGGCGACCAGTCATTGGTCTTCTTGCCGCTGAGCGGCCGCCTCGACCAATTGATGCTGGGCCAACAACTGACCGCACAACACAGTCGCCAAGGCTCGATAGAAGGGCTGCTCACCGCGCTCGCACCCAGCGCGGCACTGCCCGAGCAGTTGCGTGGGGCAGCCGAACGCCTGCTAGGCCTGGTGCCGGACATGCAACAGCTTGGCGATGCCAAGGCCTTGGCACAGGCGCTGGCGCGCAGTGGGGTTTTTCTAGAAGGCAACCTCCTGCGCGGCGAAGCAAGCGATCTGCCGTCCGACATGAAGGCGACCCTGCTCCGCCTGATCGCGCAACTGCCGGGCCTGCCAGGTGGGGGCGCGCTAGCAGCGGCGCAGGCAGGTGCCAGCCTCGGTCAAGCTCTGCCAGCCTTCGCCCGCAATGCGCTCGGTGCGCTTGGCCAGCCAAATCCACGCCAGCTGGCGCAAAATTTCCCGTTGTCGAGCCGTTTACTGCCGAATGCCGACGAAGAGCCCGACCTCGAGCTGTTGCTGAAACTAGCGGCGGCGGCAGTGTCGCGCCTACAGACGCATCAACTGTCCAGCCTTGCCCAGACCCAGACCAGTCCGGACGGCACCCAGGTCACGACCTGGCAGCTTGAGGTGCCAATGCGCGACCAGCGCGATATCGTCCCGCTGCAAGTGAAGTTTCAACGTGAAGACGAACCCCAACAAAACCGCAAGGAAAAACCGGAAACGCTCTGGAAGGTCGAACTCGCGTTCGATGTCGCGCCACTCGGTCCGTTGCAAGTCCAGGCACAACTGCTGCAGGGCAGTCTTTCGAGTCAGATCTGGGCCGAACGCAGCGGTACTGCCGAGCTGATCTCGGCAGAGCTTGAGCACTTGCGTCAGCGACTGGTCACAGCAGGACTGAATGTCGGTGAGCTGGCCTGTCGACAGGGCACGCCGCCACAGGGACCTCGCACTTCACTGGATCAACGCTTCGTGGATGAAACCGCATGACCCACCAGACACCGCGCCAGGCCATCGCACTGACCTATGACGGCGCCACCGCACCGACCCTGTCAGCAAAGGGCGACGACGAACTGGCCGAAGCGATTCTGGCAATCGCTCGCGAACACGACGTTCCGATCTACGAAAATGCTGAATTGGTAAAGTTGTTGGCGCGCCTGGAGTTGGGCGATGCGATTCCCGAAGCGCTTTACCGCACCATCGCGGAGATCATCGCTTTTGCCTGGTATCTAAAAGGCAAATGTCCGCCAGGCTTTAGCACCCATAAAGACCCATCGACGCTTCCGCTGCTCAATGGGCCTGAGCGTTGAGCGTCGTGACGTCATCTATGTGGCCCTTCTCCTGCGGCAGATCAGCCAGCATCCAGGCGAAGTAGCCTTCACGGAAATAAAAAACCTGCTGATAGCCCCACGCGACCGCGAGGCGCACCGCCTCGGCACTCGCCGGGCAAACGTCGCTGTTGCAATAGATCACCAGAGGCACGCTTCTTGGCCACTCGGTCCGCGACAGCCCAAAGAACTCATGTGCCAAACTCATGTGCACCGCGCCTTCGACATGCCCCCAGACCCACTCGCGCCTGGGTCGCACATCGATGAACACCGCGCCAAGCGCATGAAGTTGCCGAGCCTGATACACGTTGACGGTCATCGCACCGTTCACATGTGATGGCGCTTCCGCTGCGCTGAGCCAAGCGGGGCTCGCCAGCAGGCACAGCATCAGAATGCGCAGCATCACATCCTCCTTGCCCTCGGGCACAGGCCTTCACCAGACATGGCGAAACCTTGTCCAGATTGGAGGAAGCAACAGTCATATCGTTCAATGCCACGGTCGGCGGCCGACGTTTTAACGCCCGACGCAGCGGGGGAATCTGCGCGCTAATCGGACTCGCGCCGCGCCTGATGCAATTTGCGCATCAATTCGGCTTCAGATTGGGACAAGCCGCAAGACTGCGTCAGATCATCGACACTGGCGCCCATACCAACCAGTTTGGCCGCCTGAGAAAAAGAGAAGTTGTTTGGATCGCGCTGCTCGAGCTGGCCCAGCTTTTCCGGCAACGGGGCAACGATACGCGACAGCTCATGCAGGTCCTTACCCATTCGCACGTTGCTTTCCAGATAGTTGTCCAGCCGGGCGCTGAGCGCTTTGATGCGTTTGTCGCGGATAGCGTCTTCGCGTGCTTGCGTCTCGACCTGCTGGCGCTGGCGGCGAAACAGCCAGATGCAGCAGCCGAGCAATGCGAGGCAGCACAAGGCAAGCGCAACGACCGCCGCTACCAGCGACGCAATCATGTTTCAGATGCTCTCAAGTTCCGCCCATTCTTCTTCGCTCATCATCTTGTCCAGTTCGACCAGAATCAGCAGCTCATTGTTCTTGTTGCACACGCCCTGGATGAACTTCGCAGATTCATCGTTACCGACGTTCGGCGCAGTCTCGATTTCCGATTGGCGCAGGTAGACCACCTCAGCCACGCTGTCGACGAGGATACCGACGACCTGCCGGTCAGCCTCGATGATGACGATACGGGTGTTGTCCGATACCGGCGCCGTGTCGAGACCAAAGCGCTGGCGCGTATCGATCACCGTAACGACGTTGCCACGCAGGTTGATGATGCCCAGCACATAGCTGGGAGCACCCGGCACCGGGGCGATTTCGGTGTAACGCAGCACTTCCTGGACCTGCATCACATTGATGCCATAGGTCTCGTTATCCAGTCGGAAGGTTACCCATTGCAGGACCGGATCATCGGAACCCTGTGCAGAAGTCATCTTCATAGCCCCACCTCTTCATGTACCGCACTGGCGGTTGATTCTATCGGTTACGCGGGGCGCTTGTGTGCCCCTGTGTTTGTTCAATTCGTTTACGACGGGACGCCCTTGAGATGTCGGGTCGCACCGCTGGCGATCAGCTCGGCGAGCGCGGTCACGTCCACCAGCGCACACATGTGGTCGATCACCGTACCGGCCAGCCAGGGCCGCTGAGTGCGCTGAGTGCGCCACTTCACTTCTTTCGGGTCCAGACGAATCGAGCGACTGACCTGATGCACTGCCAGCCCCCACTCATATCCCTGCACAGAAATCACGTACTGAAGTCCGTCGCGGAAATCGTCGCGATACCGTTCAGCCATGATCCAGCGTGCGGTGTCCAGAACCTTCAGATTGCCGGCCTGGCTCGGCAAGATACCGAGGAACCAGGCGGGCTGACCGAAAAGAGGCGTGAGCTCTTGTCCGGCAAGCGGATAGATCGAGCCGAGACTCACTAGCGGCACTGCCAGCGTCAGCCCGGCCACATCGAACAACAAGCACTCGAACGGCTCTTCACCCCACTCCGGCTGACCGCTGCGGATCGCGGGTGGACCAACCGGAGCCTGCCCCTGCGACTCGAAAATGGCAATCGGCTCGACCGGTGCAAGCGGTGCTTCCACGGGTAATTCGGGCGGCAATTCCAGTAACGCCTGAGCCTCGACTATCACCGGAGCGGCCACAGTTTCAGGTTCAGGCACAGTAACCGGACGCAGCGCAACCACTCGCTGTGTGTCGCGTTGCTGCTCCTCGAGCACGGCAGCCTGGAACTCGTCTGGACTGACCGATTCGGTCAATCCAACGATGGCGTCCTGCAACAGGGCGTCGAGATATGACTGCAGCGTCTGTTGTGATCGGCTTTCTTTAAGAACGGTACGACTCATGGAACCAACTCGTGCGAACCCACTGGATAGGCTATCGGCCGCACCCAGGGCGAACTTGAACTGCAAACGCGGCCGTACGTCGTCATTCAGGCCACCTCTGGCGACGCTTGCGCCGCCAGCAGTGTTTTAAGCAGTGCGCGATAGGCAAGCACGCCTCGGCTACTGGGGTCATGCTGCGATGGCGTAAGGCCGGCGCGACTGGCATCACGCAACCGTGTGTCAATCGGAATGAAGGCTTGCCAGAGGTGCTCCTGATAGCCGTTACGCAAGACCTTAAGTGTGTTCATCGAGGCCTGGGTGCGACGATCGAACATGGTCGGCACGATGGTGTAAGGCAGGGCCTGTCGGCGTGAGCGGTTGATCATACTCAGCGTGCTGACCATGCGCTCCAGTCCCTTCATGGCCAGGAATTCGGTCTGCACCGGGATGATCAGCTGCTGGCTGGCGGCCAGCGCGTTCACCATCAGCACGCCAAGCAGCGGCGGGCTGTCGATAATCGCGTAATCGAAATCCTGCCAGAGCTGCGAAAGACTCTTGGCGATGACCAGGCCGAGACCGTTCTGGCCCGGCGACTGGCGCTCCAGCGTCGCCAGCACTGTACTGGACGGCAGCAAGGAGAGACGCTCATGGCTGGTTGGCAGCAGCAGCTGCCAGGGCAGCCCCTCGGGAACGGTTCCCTGATGCTGGAACAGGTCGAAAACACTGTGGTCGAGGTTATCCGGATCATGGCCGAAATAGCTCGTCATCGAGCCGTGGGGATCGAGATCCAGCGCTACGACCCGCTTGCCGGAATCGGCCAGCAAACCGGCAAGTGCAATGGAGGTAGTGGTTTTACCCACTCCGCCTTTTTGGTTGGCTACAGCCCAGACTCTCATAACTCTTTTTCCATCCGGATCGAACCAGACCGGGACCGGCCGCCTCGGCTTTGGCCAACGACGGAGAATTGACGACGCCGCGAGCGGCACCTAACGATCAGAGGGAGCAGCACGTTGTGTGCCAGTTTGGGCGCTGCCCACGACCGGTCGGGCATTTGCGCTTCCTACCCCACTGACGCTGCGACGCACATCGAGATTTCGGGAGATGACCAGAATCACGCGACGATTGCGCGCCCTGCCCTCGGCGGTGGCGTTGTCTGCGATAGGCTGGAACTCGCCGTACCCTACCGCCGCCATGCGCGCGGGGTCGACACCGTCAGCAGCGAGCATCCGAACCACACTGCCAGCCCGCGCCGCGGACAGCTCCCAGTTGGTCGGGTACTTCGCGGTGTTGATGGGCAGGTTATCGGTGAAGCCTTCGACGTGAATCGGATTATCGAACGGTGCCAGAATCCCGGCGACCTTTTCCAGGAGATCGAACGCGTGGTCGTTGGGCAGCGCATCGCCACTGGGGAACAGCAAGCTCGAATTTAGCTCGATTTCCACCCACAGCTCATTACCGCGAATGGTCAGCTGATTGGAATCGATAAGATCGGCGAAGGCCGCCTGCATGCTCTTCATGATGCTCTGCAGCGGGTCGATTGGCTGCTGCGATGATTGCGGCTCATGGATCTGGGATACATCTGGCTGCGTAGTCCGCGGCCGCTCTTCACCAATCGGAATCGGCTTTACGGCGCGGTCGACCTGATTGAAAACGCCTACCAACGAGTCGGACAAGATTTTGTATTTGCCCTCGTTGAGCGAGGAGATCGAATACATCACCACGAAAAAGGCAAACAGCAGTGTGATGAAGTCCGCGTAGGAGACCAGCCAACGCTCGTGATTTTCGGGCTCTTCGTGACTGCGGCGACGAGCCATGATCAGATCACCACACGCCAGGCGCAACAAATGAACAGGCTCACCTTAGCAGCACTTGGGTAGAACATCTTGGTTGCAGTCTTTGCCATGTTCAGTCCCAGATCCGCAGCGCCGAGCGTACGCAGCGTTGCCCTTGTGTCATTAATCGATGAAACCCTGGAGTTTCATTTCGATGGAGCGAGGGTTTTCTCCTTCAGCGATCGATAGAACGCCTTCGAGCAACATTTCGCGGTAAGCGGTCTGCTTCTGCACCACACTCTTGAGCTTGTTGCCCATCGGCAACACCAGCAGGTTGGCAAAGGCCACGCCATAGATGGTGGCAACGAATGCAACCGCGATACCGCTGCCCAGCTGGCTGGGATCGGCGAGGTTGCCCATGACATGTATCAGCCCCATCACCGCACCGATAATGCCTACCGTGGGCGAGTAGCCGCCCATACTCTCGAATACTTTCGCCGCCCTGAGATCGCGGGTTTCCTGGGTGTACAGATCAACTTCGAGAATGCTGCGAATCACTTCCGGCTCAGCACCATCGACCAGCAGCTGCAGGCCTTTGCGGGCGTAAGGATCCGGCTCGGTCTCGGCGATCGGCTCAAGGCCAAGAAGCCCCTCCTTGCGCGCCGTGGCGCTCCATCCCGTGACCAGACTTATTCCACGAACCATGTCGATGCGCGGCGGGAAAAAAATCCAGCCCATCACCGACATCGCACGCATGAACACCGGCATGGGCGTCTGCAACAACACTGCCCCGAGCGTACCGCCGAGAACGATAAGCGCAGCCGGCCCGTTGAGCAGCGCCGAAACATGCCCACCCTCGAGGAAATTACCCCCAACAATGGCGACGAATGCGAGCACCAGCCCAATCAGGCTGAGTACATCCATTAGATGCACGCCTCGCTCAAGTGGCGACCAATGTCATCGAGCCCATAAACGGCGTCGCTGAGATTGGCCTTGACCACCGCCATCGGCATGCCGTAGATCACACAGCTGGCCTCGTCCTGAGCCCACACCTGGCTACCGCTCTGCTTGAGCATCCTCGCCCCTTCGCGGCCGTCAGCACCCATCCCGGTCAGCACTACGGCCAGCACCTTGTCTCCGTAGGCCTTGGCGGCTGAACCAAAGGTAACGTCAACGCAAGGCCTGTAATTGAGGCGCTCATCGCCCGGCAGAATGCGTACCGTGCCGCGCCCGTCGACCATCATCTGTTTACCGCCCGGCGCCAGAAGTGCCAAGCCAGGGCGCAGTACATCGCCATCTTCTGCTTCTTTGACGCTGATCTTGCAGAGCTTGTCCAGACGCTCAGCGAAGGCTTTGGTAAACGCGGCCGGCATGTGCTGGATCAGCACGATAGGCGCCGGAAAATTGCCGGGCAGTTGCGTCAGTACGCGCTGAAGCGCAACCGGCCCACCGGTCGAGGTGCCAATGGCAACCAGCCGGTACGACTTGCGCCGAGGCGCAAGGGCTGGAGCTTGAGCTGTATGGACCGGCGCCGAAGACCTCGCATGAGAGGTGATACCCGAAGGACTGACGCCGACCGGGCGCGCTGCGTGGGTCGTGGCTGCCGGAGCGGTGACAGTACTGCTGAAACGGCGATTGCTGCGCGAGATGCTATGAACCTTCTCGCAGAGCAGCTGCTTTACCTTGTCCGGGTTTCGCGAGATGTCCTCGAAGTTCTTGGGTAGGAAATCAACGGCCCCCGCATCCAGCGCATCGAGCGTGACCCGCGCGCCTTCATGGGTAAGCGAGGAGAACATCAACACCGGCGTTGGGCAGCGTTGCATGATCTGCCGAACGGCGGTTATACCGTCCATCATCGGCATCTCGTAATCCATGGTGATGACGTCCGGTTTCAGCGCCAGCGCCTGGTCGATAGCCTCGCGCCCGTTGGTCGCGGTTCCGATCACCTGAATATTCGAGTCTGAAGAAAGGATCTCCGATACACGGCGGCGGAAGAAGCCGGAATCGTCCACCACCAGGACCTTGACTGCCATAAAACAACTCCTAGCGACAGCGGTCCGAGAAAAAACCGCTGCCTACTGATCAGATCCGGCGCGCGTAACGCTTGAGCATGCTCGGGACGTCCAGGATCAAGGCGATACGACCATCGCCGGTGATAGTCGCGCCGGACATTCCCGGAGTGCCCTGCAGCATCTTGCCCAATGGCTTGATCACCACCTCCTCCTGCCCCACCAGCTGATCGACGACGAAGCCGATACTTTGATTGCCGACGTTGAGGATCACTACGTGCCCCTCACGCTGCTCTTCGAGCTCGGCTCCGTGCACCAGCCAGCGCTTGAGATAGAACAACGGAAGCGCCTTGTCGCGGACTATCACGACTTCCTGACCGTCAACCACGTTGGTACGGGACAGGTCGAGGTGGAAAATTTCATTGACGCTGACCAGCGGGAAGGCGAACGCTTGGTTGGCGAGCATCACCATCAGGGTCGGCATGATCGCCAGCGTCAGCGGCACCTTGATCACGACGCGCGAGCCCTGACCCTTGTTGGAAAAGACGTTGACCGTACCGTTAAGCTGCGAAATCTTGGTCTTGACCACATCCATCCCGACGCCGCGGCCGGACACGTCGGAGATTTCGGTCTTGGTCGAGAAGCCCGGCGCAAAAATAAGGTTGTAAGATTCCAGATCGCTCAGTCGGTCGGCGGCGTCTTTATCGAGCAAACCTTTCTCAACTGCCTTCGCACGCAAGACGTCCGCATCCATGCCTTTACCGTCATCGGTGATCAGCAGCAGGATATGGTCGCCTTCCTGTTCAGCGGAAAGCACGACCTTGCCGGTGCGCGGCTTGCCTGCGGCTTCGCGCTCTTCCGGAGTTTCGATGCCGTGGTCCACCGCGTTGCGCACCAAGTGCACCAGTGGATCGGCCAGCGCCTCGACAAGGTTCTTGTCCAGATCGGTTTCTTCACCGACCAGCTCCAGATTGATCTCTTTCTTGAGGCTGCGAGCCAGATCGCGAACCAGACGCGGGAAGCGGCCAAAAACCTTCTTGATCGGCTGCATGCGCGTTTTCATCACGGCACTTTGCAGATCGGCGGTCACCACATCGAGGTTGGACACGGCCTTGGCCATGGCTTCATCGGCACTGTTGGAGCCCAGGCGCACCAGGCGATTACGCACCAGCACCAGCTCACCAACCATGTTCATGATTTCATCAAGTCGGGCGGTATCGACTCGAACGGTTGTCTCCGCCTCGCTCGCGGGCTTTTCCGGTGCGGCGGCAGGCTTGGATGCAGGCTCTGCTTTAGCCGGAACAGCGGCTTTGCTCGCTACGGTGCTTACAGCTGGCTTCGCAGGCGCAGCCTTCTTTTCCGCAGGCGCGGTAACCGCTGCGGGCTTAGCAACAGGCACAACTGCAGCCGCAGCTGGTGCAGCCGCGTCGGGCTCAAACTTTCCTTTTCCATGCAGCTGGTCCAGCAGCGCTTCGAACTCGTCGTCGCTAATGTCGTCACCACCAGCAGCTACAGGCTTGGCCGCCGCTTCAGCGGGTGCGGCTGCCACCGGCTCGGCGAACTGGCCTTTGCCATGCAGCTGGTCGAGCAGTGCCTCGAACTCATCATCAGTGATCTCGTCGCTGGCAGACGGTTGCACGACAGCCGCCGCCGATGCAGCCGGCTTTGCGTCCTGCTCAGCCGCGAACTGGCCTTTTCCGTGGAGTTGATCAAGCAACGATTCGAACTCCTCGTCGGTGATCTCGTCAGCGGCACTGGAGGCCGGGGCCTCGACAGACTCTTCAAGCGCGCCAAGAAACTGCTCGAACTCGCTGTCGGCAGTAACCGCAGGCTCGGGTTCAGCCTCGACAGGGGCTTCGACCACAGGTTCCTGCGCACCGGCCGGCTCAGCCAAGCGGGCCAGTGCTGCCAGTAGCTCAGGGGTCGCCGGGGTTACCTCGGTACGCTCGCGCACCTGGCTAAACATTTCATTGACGGAGTCCAGAGCCTGCAGCACGACATCCATCAATTCCGAGTCGACGCGACGTTCACCCTTGCGCAGGATGTCGAAGACGTTTTCGGCGATGTGGCAGCATTCCACCAGCTCATGCAGCTGGAGAAACCCGGCACCGCCTTTTACCGTATGGAAACCGCGAAAAATCGCATTGAGCAAGGCTGTGTCATCGGGGCTGCTTTCCAGCTCCACCAGCTGCTCTGACAATAGTTCGAGAATCTCGCCGGCCTCTACCAGGAAATCCTGGAGGATTTCTTCATCGGCGTCGAAGCTCATATTTAACTTCCCCTAAAAGCCCAGGCTCGAAAGCAGATCATCGACATCGTCCTGCCCGGAAACGACGTCTTCACGTATATCGGCATGCATCTGCGGACCTTCACCATTGGAAGGCTGTTTTTCTTGTTTTTTTAGTTCCTGCTCGGCGCGCATCGCTTCGCGGTCATGCTGGATGCCCGCCACGCGGTCAACCTGGCCTGCCATCAGCACCAGATTAAGCAGGTTACTTTCGAGTTCGGTAATGAGCCGGGTCACCCTTTTGATCACCTGACCGGTAAGGTCCTGGAAATCCTGGGCCAGCATGATTTCGCTAAGGTTCTGCGACAGCTGACTGCCATCGTTCATGCTGCGCTGGAGAAACTGATCGATGCGTTTGACCAGGTCGCGGAACTGCTCAGCATTCATATCGCGACGCATGAAGCGCTGCCAATCGGCAGTCAGACTCTGGGCTTCGTAGCTGACGTAGTTCACCAGCGGCGCCGATTCCTCAACCAGGTCCATGGTGCGGTTGGCCGCTTTTTCGGTCATCTCCACCACGTAGGACAATCGGTCCGTGGCGTCGGTGATTGGCGACGGATCACCCCCCGTCGCACAGGTGTCCATTTCGAGCTTGACGATGGCGTTGTGCAGCTCACGCGTGAGCTTGCCGACTTCCTGGTACAGCCCCAGGTTGCGCGCCTGATTGAGCTCGTTAAACATCTGCGTCGCTTCTTCGAAGCGGCCTTGCTGCAGACTTTCAATCAATTGGGGTGCATGAGCCCTCAGAGTCGCTTCGAACTCTGCCAGGCCTTGGTCTGCTTGCGTCATAGTGCCCTCGCGGCGTTACTGCTTCAGCCGTTGACGCGCTCGAAGATCTTTTCGATCTTTTCTTTGAGCACTTGAGCCGTGAATGGCTTGACCACGTATCCGTTAACGCCAGCCTGCGCGGCCTCGATGATCTGATCGCGCTTCGCCTCGGCGGTCACCATCAACACCGGCAGGTGCTTGAGGCGCTCGTCGGCGCGGACCGCGCGCAGCAGGTCGATGCCGCTCATGCCGGGCATGTTCCAGTCGGTGACGAGAAAATCGAAACTTCCGCTCTTCAGCATTGGCAAAGCAGTAGTGCCATCATCCGCTTCGGCGGTATTGGTAAAGCCCAGATCGCGCAAGAGGTTCTTGATGATCCGTCTCATGGTCGAAAAATCGTCGACGATGAGGATTTTCATGTTCTTGTCCAAGTACACCTCCGTAAACCCGAATCCGAGACCTGCTCACGGTCTGTTTGCGGGCCTCATGAATGAAGCTCGTAAGCGGTCTCTAATGCTTTGTTGCAAACCGGTCGTTAACGCGCGCGCCACTCGCCAAGACGAGCCCGCAGACGTGCCGCGCACTGACTGTGCAACTGGCTCACCCGCGATTCACTGACGCCCAGTACCTGACCGATTTCCTTCAAGTTCAACTCTTCGTCGTAATACAGCGAAAGCACCAACTTTTCACGTTCGGGCAGGTTGCCGATGGCTTCAGCCAACGCCTGTTGAAAACGCTCGTCTTCGAGATCGCGGGACGGTTCCGGATGGGTGCTGGCAGCATCCTCCTCGAACTCCCCATGCTCACCTTCCTGAAGCAGATCATCGAAGCTGAACAGGCGGCTGCCCAAGGTGTCGCCCAGAATGCCGTAGTACTCATCGAGACTCAATTTAAGTTCGGCCGCAACTTCCTGATCTTTAGCGTCGCGTCCTGTTCTGGCCTCAATTGCCCGAATCGCCTCACTGACCATGCGCGAATTCCGGTGTACCGAACGCGGCGCCCAATCACCCTTGCGCACCTCGTCGAGCATCGCACCGCGTATGCGAATACCCGCGTAAGTCTCGAAACTCGCACCCTTGCCGGCGTCATATTTCTTTGACGCTTCCAGCAAGCCGATCATCCCAGCCTGCATCAGGTCGTCGACCTGCACGCTCGCCGGCAATCGCGCCAGGAGGTGGTAAGCAATGCGTTTGACCAGCGGCGCGTATTGATCGATGAGTTGGTACTGCGAGTCTTTAGCCTGAGCTTTGCTGTAATACATACCGAATCCAGCCGCTATTGTTCGTTAGGCTCTGCGGCGGGCCTTACCAGGCGCTCCACAAAGAACTCCAGATGACCGCGTGGCGTTGCCGGCAACGGCCAGGTGTCAACTTTCTGCGCGATGGCCTTGAAAGCCAGCGAACACTTTGCACGGGGGTAGGCTTCATAAACGGCGCGCTGCTTCTGCACGGCCTTGCGCACCGACTCGTCGTACGGAATCGCGCCCACATACTGCAGCGCCACGTCCAGGAAGCGCTCAGTCACCTTGGTCAACTTGGCGAACAGATTGCGGCCTTCCTGCGGCGCATGGGCCATGTTGGCCAGTACCCGGAAGCGGCTGATGCCATAGTCGCGATTGAGCAATTTGATCAGCGCGTAGGCATCGGTGATCGACGTGGGCTCGTCGGTCACCACCAGCAGCACTTCCTGTGCAGCGCGCACAAAGCTCACCACACCGTCACCAATGCCAGCGGCGGTATCGATGATCAGCACATCGATGTCATCGCCGATATCGCTGAACGCTTGGATCAGGCCGGAGTGCTGCAGCGTCGATAGCTGCACCATGCTCTGCGTGCCGGATGCGGCCGGCACGATGCGGATGCCGCCCGGCCCCTGGATCAGCACGTCACGAAGATCGCATTCGCCTGCAATGACATCAGCCAGGGTGCGTTTGGTTGTCAGGCCGAGCAACACATCGACGTTGGCCAGACCGAGGTCGGCGTCGAGCAATACGACCCGACGCCCGAGATCGGCCAGCGCCAAGGACAGATTGACCGACACGTTGGTCTTGCCGACGCCACCTTTGCCGCCGGTCACTGCAATAACCTGTACGGGATGCATACCCATTTTCACACGCCTATCTCTTGCTGGAGCCCTAGGGCCATCGATGCGTTCAGCCCGAACGCGTCTTCTTTGTGTGTCACACGTAGCAAAGCGTTCATCCGACCTTCCGAGAACCGTTGTAAAGATCGGAGAACATGTCAGCCATGGTTTCCTCGCTCGGATTCTCTTCCGATTGCAAGCTCACCGCACGACTGACCAACTGATGACTGCGAGGCAGATGCAGGTCGTCCGGAATACGCGGCCCATCGGCGAGGTAAGCGATAGGCAGATGCTGACTGATGATAAGCCCCAACACATCGCCCAGGCTGCCGGCCTCATCCAGTTTAGTCAGGATGCAGCCCGCCAGCCCGCAACGGCGGTAATTGTGCCAGGTAGCCTTGAGCACCTGGCTCTGGCTCGTCGCTGGCAGAACCAGATAATTTTTCGCCTTGATGCCACGGTCCGCCAACGCTTCGAGCTGCACCTTCATCATCGAGTCACCCGCGGGTAGACCAGCGGTATCGACAAGAATCAGGCGCTTACGAGCCAACGGCGCCAGTGTTTTGCTCAAGGGCTGACTCGGGTCCAGCTGAATAACCGGTACGTCGAGAATACGCCCCAGTGTTTTCAGCTGTTCCTGAGCCCCAATCCGATAGTTGTCCATGCTCGCCAGAGCGATGCTCTGCGGGCCGTGCTTGAGCACGTAGCGTGCAGCGAGCTTGGCCAGGGTGGTGGTCTTGCCGGCACCGGCTGGGCCGACCAGAGCGATCACCCCACCCTCTTCCAGCGGCTCGACCTTGGTCACCTTGATCGATTGCGCCAGATGCGCCAACAACATCCGCCAGGCCTGGCGTGGCTCCGATACGGTGGAGACTTTTTCAAGCAAGGCGCGAGACAGTTCGGCCGGCAAACCGATGCGCTGCAGGCGGCGCCAGAGGCCAGCCTGTTGCGGACGGCGGCTCTGCTCCTGCCCCCAGGCAATCGAACCGAGCTGCACTTCGATCAGTTCACGCAGGCCCTGCAGTTCCGACTGCATCGCCTCGACCGCACGTGATTCGAACGACGGGCTCGCGGCGCCGGGGGTTGCCTGGGGCGCAGCTGGGGGCTTCTCGTCAAACAGCTGACGATCCTGACCAGCCGAACCGCGCGCTGGCGCGCTGATTTCGGCATGGGCACTGGCAAGTCGCGCCTGAGTCTTGCGCAGCTCGGCTTCGAGAGCCGGATTAGGCTGCTTCGCCACAGCCGATTCCATCGGATAATCAAGCACAGCGGTCAGCTCGACGCCGCCAGCGACCCGACGGTTTCCCGTGATCACGGCGTCAGCGCCCAGCTCGTCACGAATCATCTTCATGGCGATACGCATGTCGGCTGCGAAGAAACGTTTGACCTGCATGGCCTGTAGCCCTCAGTTAATTCTGACCCACCGTTGAAACGATGGTGACCTGCTTGTTATCCGGTATTTCCTGATAGGCCAGTACATGAATGTTCGGTACGGCGAGGCGGGCAAACCGCGACAGCATCGCGCGGACTGGACCTGCCACCAGCAGAATCGCCGGCTTACCTAACATTTCTTGACGCTGTGCCGCTTCTACCAGAGAACGTTGCAACTTTTCGGCCATTCCTGGCTCGAGGAGAATGCCATCTTCCGAGCCTTGTCCAGCCTTCTGAAGGCTATTGAGCAATATCTGTTCCAACCTGGGCTCAAGGGTGATCACAGGCAGCTGCGGCTCAAGCCCGACAACGTTTTGCACGATTGCACGAGACAGCGCGACACGTACTGCCGCTACCATTGCGGCGGGATCTTGACTCTTGGCAGCGACATTGGCGATGGCCTCGGAAATCGTACGGATGTCACGCACAGGCACCTGCTCTTGCAGCAGCGCTTGCAGCACCTTGAGCAAGGTGGACAACGAAATCATCCCCGGCACCAGCTCCTCGGCGAGCTTGGGCGAGCTCTTGGCCAGCAATTGCAGAAGCTGCTGAACTTCCTCATGCCCGAGCAACTCATGGGCATGCTTGTGCAGTATCTGGTTGAGGTGCGTCGCTACAACAGTGCTGGCATCCACCACCGTGTAGCCGAGCGATTGCGCCTGATCGCGCTGGCTGGCCTCGATCCATACCGCCTCCAGCCCGAAAGCCGGATCCTTGGCGGCGATGCCGTTGAGCGGGCCGAATACCTGTCCCGGATTGATCGCCAGCTCGCGATCCGGATACACCTCGGCTTCCGCCAGGCTTACGCCCATCAGCGTCAAGCGATAGGCGTTGGGCAACAGGTCCAGATTGTCGCGAATGTGCACCGATGGCATCAGAAAGCCTAGATCCTGGGACAGCTTCTTGCGCACGCCCTTGATCCGGGCCAGCAGCTGTCCACCCTGATTGCGGTCGACCAGGGGGATCAGCCGGTAACCGACTTCCAGGCCGACCATATCCACCGCCGTCACATCATCCCAGCCCAGCTCCTTGGTCTCGGCGGCCCGCTGGGCAGGGAGCATTTCCTGCTGCTTCTGCACCTCCTGCTCGGCCTGTTGCGTGACCTGCTTCTGGCGGCGCCAGATCCAGTAGGCGCCACCTGCAGCCACCGCACCGAGGCCGAGAAACGACATGTGCGGCATGCCCGGCACCAGGCCCATGGCAATCATGATGCCTGCCGATACCGCCAGCGCCTTGGGCGAGGCGAACATCTGCCGGTTGACCTGCTGCCCCATGTCCTCGGAACTGGTAACGCGGGTCACCATGATGGCGGCGGCCGTCGACAGCAGCAGCGAAGGGATCTGTGCAACGAGACCGTCACCGATTGTCAGCAAGGCATAAACCTGCCCCGCCTCGCTGAAGCTCATGCCGTGCTGCGCCATGCCGATGCCGACGCCGCCGATGAGGTTGATGAACAGAATCAGCAGGCCGGCAATGGCGTCGCCGCGAACAAACTTGCTCGCGCCGTCCATCGAACCGTAAAAGTCCGCCTCGGAGGCGACCTCGACCCGGCGCAACTTCGCCTCGGACTGATCGATCAACCCGGCGTTGAGGTCAGCATCGATCGCCATCTGCTTGCCCGGCATGGCGTCGAGGGTGAAGCGCGCGCTGACTTCGGAGATCCGCCCGGCACCTTTGGTCACCACGACAAAGTTGATGATCATCAGAATCGCGAAAACGACGATACCGACGACGTAGTTGCCGCCGATCACCACGTTGCCGAACGCCTCGATCACGTGGCCAGCCGCTGAGCCGCCTTCATGGCCATTGATCAGCACTACCCGTGTCGATGCCACGTTGAGCGCGAGTCGCATCAGCGTGGCGACCAGCAGAATCGTTGGGAATACGGCAAAGTCCAGTGGCCGCAAAGCGTAAACGCTGACCAACAGCACGACGATCGACAAGGCAATGTTGAAGGTAAATAGCAGGTCCAGAAGGAACGGCGGCACCGACAGCATCATCATGCCCATCATGACCAGCAACAGCAGCGGCACCCCGAGGTTACCCCGCCCTGCGCCCGCTAGGCCGTTGCCGAAATTGATGAGTTGCGTGCGATCCACGTAGACCCCGCCAGACAAGAACAAAGAATTGACGCAAAACGCGTCCTGTCCGGGCTATAGCAAGAAGAGGTCCAGTTTTGGTCGAGCCTCGATACGGCCATGCGAGGCCATGGCAGGCCAATCGAACGCGTCTGGGCCGAGGTAGTCAGACAGTCGACGGGTGGCGTGACGCTGCCCCACTTCAGTCAGAACAGGAGCGTGCTATGAAACAGTGGTTAATCGCTGCAATGGCCGGCTGCGCCGCAATGGGCGTACAGGCCGAAACCCTTACGGTCGAGATGAACAAGGTCAACGACCAGGGCATCGCCAGCGCCGTCGGCACCGTGAAGATCGAAACTACCGATCAGGGCCTGGTATTTCGTCCCGACCTGTCTGGCCTGAATGCCGGCGCGCACGGCTTTCATGTCCATGCCAATGGCAGTTGCCAGCCCGCAGAGAAAGACGGCAAACCGGCAGCAGCGGTTGCGGCTGGCGGTCACTGGGACCCCAAGAACGCCGGCAAGCATGGCGAACCCTGGGGTGAAGGCCACATGGGAGATCTGCCGGTCCTGGTGGTTGACGCTGAGGGCAAGGCCAACCAACCGGTACTGGCACCACGCCTGAAAAGCCTCGGCGATCTCAAAGGCCACGCTTTGATGGTTCATGAAGGCGGCGACAACTATTCCGACGAGCCCAAACCGCTCGGCGGTGGCGGCGCACGAGTAGCCTGTGGGGTAATCGAGTAACGCCACTTGCGGCTTAAGCCATAAGGCAGGCTGGCCTTACCGGCCAGCTTCAGGCCGGCAAGGGTTGGCTGAAGCCCACCCTACGGGTCCCTGCGCGCGGTTTGACGGATGCAGGGTGGGCTTCTGCCAAAGAGGAAGAAAGAACCTGTCCTAGCAGGCCAATCAATATCCCTCTCGCATGCGCATCCCTACTTTTGCTCCCTCCGCAAGGCGCCAGGTTCGCGCTTCACGCCAAGCGTATTCCCATTCGATCATTCATCGCGGCGCAAGTCCGGCGGAATCGGCAAGCTGCTCAACGGATCCGGCCGTTTGCCCTTGCCGGAGCGGTACTGGCGTAACTGGTAGACGTAGGCCAGGACCTGCGCTACCGCAAGATACAGGCCTGCCGGAATCTCCCGGTCGAGCTCAGTCGAGTAGTAAACCGCTCGCGCCAGAGCCGGTGATTCAAGCACTGTCACCTGATGTTCGTTGGCGATTTCGCGAATCTTCAAGGCGACGAAATCCCCACCCTTGGCCACCAGCATTGGCGCCCCACCCTTGCTGCCGTCGTATTTGAGCGCCACGGCAAAGTGCGTCGGGTTGGTGATGACGACGTCCGCCTCCGGCACCGCCTGCATCATCCGCCGCTGAGCCGCGTCGCGCTGCAACTGGCGAATCCGCGATTTGACTTCAGGTTTGCCCTCGCTGTCCTTGTACTCGTCGCGCACTTCCTGCTTGGTCATCATCAGCTTCTGTTTGTTGTCCCAGAGCTGAAAAGGCACGTCCACTGCAGCGATCAGGATCAACCCGCAGGCCATCCAGAGTGCAGACCAGCCAACCACCTCCACGCTATGCATGATCGCCAAGTCCAGCGGCTGTTTGGCGATGGATAGCAGATCGTCCTGATAGGCACTGAGGACCGCCAGCGCCACCAGCAGCACCACGAGAAACTTGCCCAGCGCTTTCAGCAGCTCGACCAGCGCCTTGGTCGAGAACATCCGTTTAAGGCCCGGCCCGGGGTTCATACGGCTGAACTTAGGCGCCATCGCCTTGGCTGAGAACAGCCAGCCACCCAGCGAGATCGGCCCGATGATCGAGACGAGCAGCAGCACGATCAGCAGCGGCATGATGGCTTCCAACGCAATCATGCCGCTGCCCATCAACAGCCTCACCATAGAGCCTTCGTCTAACAGCGTTTCGCGGCTCAATTCGAAGCTGCCCTGCATGATGGCCATCAGGCTGCCGGCCAGGCTGCCGCCGGACGCCAATAAACCGCCAATACCACCCAGTGTCACCGCCACCGTATTCAGTTCGCGGGAACGGGCCAGCTGGCCTTTTTCGCGCGACTCACGGATGCGTTTCTCCGTGGGTTCCTCGCTTTTATCGGCGCCGCTTTCGCTCTCAGCCATATTCGGCCTCCGGCAGCGTTAGGGAACAAATGAGCATCAGCGTAGGCCGATCAATTCGCGCAGCATCGCCAGCGCTTCACTGACGAAGGTCTGGTACTGCGCAAGAATGTCGGCCATGCCGATCCAGACGATGATCAAACCCAGCACCAGCGTCAGCGGGAAACCGATCGAGAAGATATTCAACTGCGGCGCAGCGCGCGTCATCAGGCCGAAGGCGAGGTTAACCACAAGCAGCGCGGTGATCGCCGGCAGTACCAACAGCAGACCGGCACCCAGAACCCAACCAAGCTTGCCGGCCACCTCCCAGAAGTGGTTGGTGCCAACCAGCCAGCCGCCGACAGGCAAGGTCGTGAAGCTTTCGGTGAGAATTTCCAGCACCACCAGGTGCCCGTTCATGGCGAAGAACAGCAGAATCACCAGCATGTTGAAGAACTGGCCAATCACCGGCACCGAGACGCCGTTGGCCGGGTCGACCATCGACGCGAACCCAAGGCCCATCTGCATGGCAAGCAGCTGACCGGAGACTATGAACACCTGGAAGAACAGCTGTAGCACGAAGCCCAGCATGACCCCGATCAGAATTTGTTCCGCAATCAGCACCAGTGCCTGCCCGCTCAACGCCTCCACCTCTGGCACCGCCGGCAACCCCGGGACGAGGACCACTGCAATCGCGACCGCCAGGTAAAGCCGAATCCGCATTGGCACCAGCTGGGTGCCGATGATCGGCATGCTCATCAGCAGCGCCGCAATGCGAAACAACGGCAGCAGAAATTGCCCGACCCAGGCCCCGATCTGAGCATCGCTGAGCTCAAGCACTGGCGCACCGCTTGCGAGAAACTTCGATCATCATGGCTAGCCGATGATCAGCGGAATGTTCTGAACCAGACCCTGGGTGTACTCCATGAGCTCACGAACCAACCATGGCCCGGCCCAGATCAATGTCAGCAGCATGACCAACAGGCGCGGCAGAAAGCTCAAGGTTTGTTCGTTGATCTGAGTAGCGGCCTGGAACATCGCCACCACCAGGCCAACCAGCAGGCTGGGCACGACCAGCACACCGACAATCATGGCGGTCATCCAGAGCGCTTCGCGAAACAGGTCAACCGCGACTTCGGGTGTCATGAGTGTCTCCGTCTAGGCCCTAGAGCGTGCCGAAACTGCTGGCGATCGTACCGATGATCAGACCCCAGCCGTCGACCAGCACGAACAGCATGATCTTGAATGGCAACGAAATGATCAGCGGTGAGAGCATCATCATGCCCATCGCCATCAGCACGCTGGCGACCACCATGTCGATGATCAGGAACGGAATGAAGATCATGAAGCCGATCTGGAAAGCGGTTTTAAGCTCGGACGTCACGAAGGCAGGAACCAGGATGGTCAGTGGCGCCGCATCCGGAGTCTGAATATCGGTCCGCCGCGACAGTCGCACGAACAGCTCCAGATCACTCTCGCGGGTCTGGGCGAGCATGAAGTTTTTCAACGGCACCTCGGCGCGTGAAATAGCTTCTGGCGCCGACAGCTGCTGATTCAAGTAGGGCTGTACCGCCTCGTTGTTAATCCGCTCGAACACCGGCGCCATGATGAACAGCGTCAGAAAGATGGTCAGGCCGACAAGGATCTGGTTCGACGGTGTCTGCTGCAGACCCAGCGCCTGACGCAGGATGGAAAACACGATGATGATCCGGGTGAAGCTGGTCATCAGCATGACAAACGCCGGGATAAAGCTCAGCGCGGTCATGATCAGCAGAATTTGCAGGCTGACCGAATATTCCTGCTGCCCCTGCGCGTCAGTACTCAGGGTGATGGCCGGTATCGACAAGGGGTTGTCGCCCTGGCTGATCAGCCCTCCTGCATCCTGGCCCACGGCAAACGGGGCGGCCAGGATCAGCAGGGCCGCCAACAACAATCGAAGCATCAGGGCTTGTCCTTATTGTCCCGCCCGAGCAGCTCCATTAGGCGCTGGGCAAACTCCGGGTTGGCAGGCTCGGCATCCGGCAGGTGTACCGGCTCCTCGAGCACATGCAATGGGGTGATTCGTCCGGCGCTCAGACCAAGCAGAACCTGTTCACTGCCGACCTGCACCAGCACCAGCCGCTCGCGAGGGCCAAGCGCATGACTGGAAATCAGCTTGATCGCCTGATTGCTGCGCGGGTTCAGTTGCTGCATCCGGCGCAGCAGCCAGGCGAGCAGGAAGATCAGCCCGATGACCAGCAGCAGGCCAAGCAGCAACTTGGTCATCTGCGTGCCCATGCCGCTGCTGCTCATGCTTGCCGCAGGCTCGGCGGCCATCGCTGGCAGCGCCAGGAACAACAAAGGAAAGGCCAGGCAGCGCATGTCAGCGCAACTTCTTGATGCGTTCGCTCGGACTGATCACGTCAGTCAGACGAATGCCGAATTTTTCGTTCACGACCACTACTTCGCCGTGAGCAATCAGCGTGCCGTTGACCAGTACATCCAGCGGCTCGCCGGCCAGGCGGTCCAGCTCGACCACCGAACCCTGATTGAGCTGCAACAGGTTTCGAATGCTGATTTCGGTACTGCCGACCTCCATGGAGATCGATACCGGGATATCCAGGATAACGTCCAGGTTAGGGCCTTCCAGACCAGCGGGCACCGCGGCCGCCTTGGGGCTGCTACCGAACTCCTCCAGCGGTGCACGAGGCGGCGCTGGCGCTGCCGCCGGCCCCTGATTCAGCAAGGCATCGATGTCATCCTGATTGGCGTCACCGGCCTCAGCCAGCGCCGAAGCCCATTCATCCGCCAGTGCCTGCTCGTCGGCGGAAGTGTTTTCGTGTTCGTCTGCCATCGCTAATCCTCGACCGGCGGGTAATTGAATAAAGAGTGAATCAACGTGGTCGCAATACGGATTCGAGCACTTGCAGGGCCAGGTTGCCCTTGTGCGCACCCAGCTTGACCTTGAACGCCGGCATGCCATTGGCGCGCATGATCATGTCTTCGGGCATTTCCACCGGGATCACGTCGCCCGGCTGCATGTTGAGAATCTCGCGCAGCTTGAGCTGACGCCGCACCACCGTCGCACTGAGCGGCACATTCACATCGAGCACGTCCTCGCGCAGCGCGTTGACCCAGCGCTCGTCCTGATCACTGACATCGGACTGAAAACCGGCGTCGAGCATCTCGCGGATCGGCTCGATCATCGAGTACGGCATGGTGACGTGGAAATCGCCGCCGCCGCTTTCAAGCTCGATATGAAACGTCGACACCACCACCACTTCGCTGGGGCTGACGATGTTGGCCAGCGCCGGATTTACTTCCGAATGCACGTACTCGAAGTTCACGTCGAGCACTGCGTGCCAGGCTTCCTTCAAGTCGACAAACGCCTGATCCAGCACCATTCGCACCACGCGCAATTCGGTGGGCGTGAATTCCCGGCCCTCGATCTTGGCGTGCCGACCGTCACCACCAAAGAAATTATCCACCAGCTTGAACACCAGCTTGGCGTCGAGGATGAACAGAGACGTACCGCGCAGAGGCTTGATCTTCACTAGGTTGAGGCTGGTCGGTACATACAGCGAGTGTATGTACTCACCAAACTTCATCACCTGCACGCCGCCGACCGAAACATCTGCCGAACGGCGCAGCAGGTTGAACATGCTGATGCGTGTGTAGCGGGCAAAACGTTCGTTGATCATCTCCAGGGTGGGCATGCGTCCGCGAACGATGCGGTCCTGGCTGGTCAGGTCGTAACTCTTGATGCTGCCCGGTTCGGAATCGCTTTCGGTATCGACCAGACCGTCGTCGACTCCGTGCAGGAGCGCGTCGATCTCGTCTTGCGAGAGCAGGTCTTGAACAGCCATCTGGAACGACCCCTATTGCAATACGAAGTTGGTGAACAGCACTTGCTCGACCGCGAGCTTGCCGATTTCCTTCTGCGCCAGCTCCTGAACGCTGGCGGTCGCCTGCTGACGCAGCATTTCCTGCCCCACCGGCGTCGCCAGGCTGGCAAAGTCTTGGCTTGAGAACAACATGACCAGTTGATTGCGTAACAGGGGCATGTGTTCCTTCAATCCGTCGAGCGCTGCCTGATCGCGAGACATCAGCGCAACACTGACTTGCATGTAGCGTTGACGCCCACCAGCGTTGGTGAAATTGACAATGAAAGCCGGCGCCAGCACCTCGTAGATTGCCGCCTGGCGCTGGGGCGCGACATCTTCGCTTGCAGCCTCGTCCGCCGGCTTGTCTGCCTCACCTTTAGACATGAAGTACAAGGTAGCGCCGACCGACACCCCGACAGCCAGCAGCAATCCGAGGACGATCATGATGATCAGTTTGAGCTTGCCCTTCCCTTCGGTCGCAGCCGCAGGACTCGGGACGTCCGGAGGTCCTTGTTTCTTTGCCATGCCAAATATCCGTCATCACAAGTGTTTTCACTCGCCTCATCACGATGCGAGCAACTGCTGTGCCAAAGTATCGACTAGCGAACAGGCAGCGTAAACGATTGCCATGCTGCGTCCTCTTTTTGCAGACGAATAGTCGGAACCGCAATGAGTGCGGGCAAAAAAAACCGGGCTAGAAGCCCGGTTCCGGTCAGCCTGCGGTGGTCACGCGTAGTAATCCACCAAGCCGCGGTCGCCACCGGCACGTGCGGAGCTTATTTCCATGCTGCCTTGCACGACCTCATCTTCCCCTGCAGCCGATACACCGGCGATGCCTCGGTCTCGCGACTCGCCGCCGCCGTCACCGCGCCATCCTCGGGACTGGTCAGAGACGTTTACGTCCATTGTCATCCCCTGCTGGGTGAACATATCGCGCAATCGCTGCATCTGCCCTTCCAGCGCATCGCGTACGCCAGCGTGCGGACTGAGGAAGGTTACCTGGGTCTGATCCTTGGTCATGTCGATACGGACCTCCATGCGGCCCAGCTCGGCGGGATCAAGCTGGATCTCGGCCGACTTGAGGTTCTGGCTTGACAACCACATGACCCGATCCACCACCGCTTCACTCCAGCCAGACTGCTGCATCTGTACCGGTTGGCCCGGCACCATTGGCGGCTTGAGTATCTGCTGCATCTGGTTTTGCTGCGCGATCGCCTGGGTCAGCGGGTTCAGACGAGTGATCGCGGCTTCGCTGGCGTTTGCGCGGCTTTCTTTGGGCGCTTCCAGTTGTTCGAGTAGCTCGGCGAAGCCTTCTTCCGGTGAGCTTTCGTCAGCCTCGTCGACCAGCTTTTCACCCAACAGGCTCGTCGAGACTGCCTCCTGGGCGTCCAAAGTGAGCTCTTCGGCCGGAGCGAGGCTCGCCAATACAGGGCTCTTCTGAGCGGTGGATTGAATGTCCAACGTCCGCTGCCCAGTCAGCACCGTTTCGCCATCTGCCGGAACATCTTGTGCAACCGCTTGTGGCTGCGCCAGACCAACCAAAAACTCACTGCCCGTCAACGGCGGCTCTTCGACCACCGCTTCCGTGCTGACCTCACCCTGCCCGCCCATGCCGAACAGCAGCAACGGATCAAGCTCGGCTTCGGCGGTCGGAACGCTGTCATCGACCGTCTCGAGACTGGCCGGCAAATCGTTGCCGGTCTCGTTCGCGACCGGCTTTTCGACGCCACTGGCCTTGTCGGTTTCCTGACTCGGCTCCTCGCCGGCGGCCTTGTTTCGGACTGGCTTCGCCGACGCACCTTGCGCCTCGGCAGGCTTGCCCTGACGCTCTTTTGCGTACACGTTAGCGAAGCTGGAAGCCTCATCCCGACTGGACTGTGGAGCAGGCTTGGGGGATGTGCCCGCCGACTTAGCGGCGGCAGTCGGGGCCTTGATATTGAGCAACAGATCGGGGGAAACGGCCATGGATCTTTCCGCTGGGAGTGGGGACGTGTAGATGCCTAAGCAAACTCCGGGCCAGCCGGCACGAGGTGATGAGTCAAAGGCAACTTAGCGACCCGCAGCGGACCTGCCGGTACAGGCGTTGATCAGGCAGGTCCGCTCCAACGCTGGCGTTCGGCCCGATAGAGAATGCGCACAATGGCAAATTCGCGCTCTATGCGCTCGATCAGCGCTGGCGCCTCGTCGAGCTGCTCGCGCCTGGCGGTTTCTTCCATCTCGCGACAAAGTTCTGCCAGCAGCGCTGCGCCCATATTGCTGCAACTCCCTTTGAAACTGTGCGCAGCCTGGCGCAGGCTCTCTGCTTGGCCGCTCCGGCAGGCCGCCTGTAACAGGCGCAGTCGCTCTTCCGAATCGACGAGAAAAGTATCCAGCAGCACCGGGTACTCCGCTTCCATCACTTCCTGAAGGGTTCCCAGCACGCTGCTGTCGAGATGTTCGGCCACGGAGATGCTCCTGGCTGTAAACGGCGGATTATGCATGACCGACCCAGTGAAACTCTACGTTGAGCACCTTGCCATCAGACTGCCAATAAAAGCGCTCGCTTAACTGGCGAATCATACGCAGGCCTCGCCCACCCAGCTGCTCGCTGCAGTACTGCTGATTCAGCGCACGCTGCACATCGAAGCCCGGACCACTGTCGCGAACAGTGATGCGCAGATATCCGCTGCCCCCTTCAGACTTGACGGTCAACTCGATGGACACGAACCCTTCGTCAAGCGCTTCCAGGCGTCGCTGACGCTCTCGGTAATAGCTGGCGAAGCCTTCCGCATCGCTTTTGATCGATGAATCGAGCAACAGCACCCCATGCTCCATGGCATTGGAATAAAGCTCGCTCAACACTGTGAAAATTGTTCCCACCCGATAGCGCAAGGGTGAAATCTGCAGCAGCAGCTGCATCGTCATAGGCAAAGGGTCGGCCGCGCGCAGGCTGTCAGGCCGCAGCTCGAAGCAGGTCGTCCAGTCCCGCGGACGCAACTCCCGACTTCCTAACGGATAGACATGGGAAAGGTGGGCTGCAGTCTCCTCCGACTCGGCCAACATGCTCACTTCGACGAGGCTCAGGTCGTCAAGTATTTGACCATGAAAGGCCTGCAGCGCCTCCTGAATGTCGTCAAACAGTGTCGCCGGGTTGCGGTTGGCCTCAATCACTGCAAGCAACCGCTGTTCGCCAAACAGCTGATCGTCAGCGTTGCGGCTCTCCAGCAACCCGTCTGACAACAGCATCAAGCGATCACCCATCGCCAAGGGGAGTGTCTCGAAGCTGTCATCGAATGACGACGCTTCACGCACGCCCAAGGGCAGATGCCTGGACCGCAAAGGCAACCAATCGCCGTCCGCCTTGAGCAGATAACCGTCGGGCAAACCACCGTTCCACACACGCAGGATCCCCTGCTCGAGGTTGATGTCGAGAAAGGTCGCGCAGCAAAACATTTCCACCGGCAGGATCAGTTTCAACTTGGCGTTGATGTCGCGAAGGATCTGGTTGCTCGAATAGCCCTTGGCAGTCATCCCGTAAAAGGTTTCTGCCAACGGCATGGCGCCTACCGCGGCCGGCAGACCATGGCCGGTGAAGTCGCCGAGCAGCACGAACATGCGGCCGGCAGGCGCTTGAGCAGCCAGCAAGAGATCGCCATTGAACAGTGCCCGAGGAGACTGCCGGTAACGAATGTTAGGGGCGTTCAGGCAGCCGGCGTGGGCGACCTTGTCGAAAATCGCCTTGGCTGCGCGTTGTTCATCGAGCAATTGCTGGTTGCGGCGCCCGATGAGATCGCGCTGCTCCAGTACAGTCGCCTGCAATCGCCGCAAGCGGTGCATGGCCTGGATCTTCGCTTCCAGAATGATGGGGTTGTACGGCTTGGCGATAAAGTCATCGCCGCCCGCCTCCAGACAGCGAACCAGCGCTTCGTTCTCGGTCAGCGAAGTGAGAAAGATGATCGGGACCAGTTCATTGCCAGCCAGCCGCTTGATCTGTTGTGCCGCTTCGAAGCCGTCCATCACTGGCATCAACGCATCCATCAACACCAGCTGCGGACGTTCGCGCTCGAACAGGCTGATCGCCTCGGCGCCATTGGCCGCGGTGGTCACTCGATGGCCCTGGCGGCGAACGATGGCCGCCAACAGCATGCGGTCGGCCGCACCATCCTCGGCAATGAGTATGGAGAGCCGACCAGGCATCAGGCTATTGCGAACAATTGTTCGAAGTTGGAAACCGCAAGAACTTTGCGCACATCAGGGTTGCAGTTGACCAGACGAATATCGGCTTTTTCGCTGCCGCCGTGATCACGCAGCAAGAGCAACATGCCCAGAGCAGAGCTGTCGAGATAGGTCGCGCCGTCGAGGTCGACCACATAACGTCGGGGCGAGCTCCCGGCATTCTGATAGGCGTCCCGAAAGGCCTGGTGGGTGTTGAAATCGAAGCGCCCCTGAATCGTAATGGTCAGCTCCTGTCCATCTGCCGATAGCTGTGAACTGATGGTCATCTAGCACTCCTGTTTCGAACGAGGTCGTGACCTTTCGCCACGGCTGTCGTTATTGCTGGGTTGGTGCCGGCCCGCCGATTGGCGCCTCGTCCAACGACTGCAGCTTCAGTTCCAGCCGCACTGTTGTAAAGAAGCTGATGAAGATTTAGCACCCAAAGTCCGGCACAGCAAGCTTCAATCGGGTTTGGGCCGGCTGGACAGTCGCTGGGAAAACTCGTCCAGCAGCTTTTGCTCTCGCTTGTCCGCTGCGGTCCTCGCCTCCTGCAGGTAGCGCTCGACCAGTTTACGCAGACCGTCGAGCCGCGCTCGCCGCTGCTGCCATTGCTCGCGCAGCTTGTCGAGGTTGTTGCGGTGCCAATCCAGGCTGCGCTGCTGTTGTCCGATAGCCGACTCGAGCTGAGAGAGAAAGCGCTGGTAGTTCATCAGCCATTGGCCGGACACGCCTTGGCTGCCTTGGGCCATCCACTGCTGCTGGTAATCGGCAAAGTATTGCCGTAACTCGCCGAGTTTGGCTTCGGCCTGTGCGACTTGCGTCTGGCCTTGTCCAAACAGCTTCGCAGCCTCTCGCTCGGCACGCTCGGCCATATCGATCACCGGCGCCAGGCGCGCCGCTCGGCTGGCCGGCAAGGTTTAGCCTGCTGCCTTGGGATTGAATACGCTGGCCAGCAGCGCTTCGCTCTGGGCCAGATGTTCGGCCTCGTTCAGGCCCTGCCGGAGGTAGCGAACCATCTCCGCCTGCCGGGCGATGGCGAGATCGGTTTCCGGATCACCACCAGGCACATAGGCGCCGACACTGATCAGATCGCGGCTTTGCTGAAAGCGCGACCAGAGTTGCTTGAAGCGCTGAGCATTGCGCATATGCTCGGCGCTGACTACCTGCGGCATAACTCGGCTGATCGAGGCCTCGATGTCGATGGCGGGGTAATGCCCCTCCTCAGCCAAGCGGCGAGAAAGCACAAAATGACCATCCAGCACACCGCGCGCCGCATCGGCGATCGGATCTTGCTGGTCGTCACCCTCGGACAGGACGGTATAGAACGCCGTGATCGAGCCACCGCCCTCTTCCGCGTTGCCGGCGCGCTCCACCAGGCTTGGCAGCTTGGCAAACACCGACGGCGGGTAACCCTTGGTCGCGGGCGGCTCGCCGATGGCCAGGGCGATCTCGCGCTGGGCCTGGGCGAAGCGGGTCAGCGAGTCCATCAACAACAGCACGTTTTTGCCTTTGTCGCGGAAGTACTCGGCGATGCGCGTGCAGTACATGGCGGCGCGCAGGCGCATCAAGGGTGCATCGTCCGCCGGTGAAGCCACCACCACCGAACGCTTGATGCTTTCTTCGGTGAGGATGTTCTCGATGAATTCCTTCACTTCCCGACCACGCTCGCCGATAAGCCCGACAACGATGATGTCGGCCTCGGTAAAGCGCGTCATCATGCCCAGCAGGACCGATTTACCAACGCCGGTGCCGGCAAAAAGGCCAAGACGCTGGCCACGGCCCACGGTGAGCAGGCCATTGATGCTGCGGATCCCCACGTCCAGCGGGTCGCTGATCGGATGACGCTTGAGCGGGTTGATCACCGGGCCATCCATCGGCACCCAGTCTTCGGCCTTCATCCCGCCCTTTCCATCCAATGCACGCCCGGCTCCGTCCAGCACGCGGCCAAGCATCGAGGTTCCCATCGGCAGGCGTCCGGTGTTGGCCAGCGGCACGACGCGGGCCCCCGGTGCAATGCCAGCGAGGCTGCCGACCGGCATCAGGTAGAGTTTTCCGCCGGAAAAGCCCATGACCTCAGCCTCGACCTGGGTCGGATGGTAGCTGTCCTCGTTGATCACCAGGCAGCGGCTGCCAACAGCCGCGCGCAAGCCTTCGGCTTCCAGCGTCAGCCCAACCATACGCAACAACCGACCCTCGAGGATCGGTTGGCTGGGAAGCTTGATCGCCTCGCCGTAGGTTTCGAAGCGCTTGGCGAAGCTGGTGCGCTCAAGACGCATCGGGGTTGTCCAGGCCTGGATCCAGATTCAGGTGCAAGTCAGCCTCGGGTGGACTGGTGGCGTTCTCGCGCTGCTGTTCGAACAACTGCTTGATAGCCTGCCCCAGGCGGGTCTCGACGCTGGCGTCGATGCGGCTTTGCTCGGTTTCGATGCGGCAGCCGCCGGGCAGCAGATCACTATCTTCTACGATTTTCCAGGTCTCTTCGTGGCGCTCGCGCAGCGCTTTCACCAGATCGAAATCTTGCGGGTTGATGTAGATGCGCACGTTGCAGGCGCCCATCGGCAGCAACTTGAGTGCTTCGCGCAACACTTGCCGGATCTGGCTGGAATCGATCAGCAGGTCGCGTTGAATCACTTCGCGGGCCAGCTGACTGACCAGCGTGACCATGGCGTGTTCAAGGTTTCGATCCTGGTCGGCGATGGGTTCGAGCAGCTGAGTCATCAGCTTTTCCAAACTATCCAACTTGGGCGTAAGCGCCGCCTCGGCCTCCTGCTTGGCTTTGAGCTGACCGGCGTGAAACCCGTCCTTCTCGCCAGTGCTGAAACCTTCGTTGTACGCCTCCTGACGGATTGCCTCGAGCTCGTCGAGCGTCAGCGGTTTGACTTCCTCGACCGGCACGTCTTCGCTGCGTGACAAGTTCTCGTCTTCGACCGGCTCCTCGTCAATCTCTGGGTCTTCCGGCTCGGCACCCAGAGGGTCGAAGCTCGGCAAGGCCCAGCGATCAAACACGTTGACGTCTTTCGCGCGGATTACGTCGCTGGGGTTTTCCTTGGACATACGGCTCGCTTAGACCTAGAGCATTTCTTCGCCGCCCTTGCCACCGAGCACGATTTCTCCGGCTTCGGCCATGCGACGGGCAATGGTGAGGATTTCTTTCTGGGCGCCTTCGACTTCGCTGACACGCACCGGCCCTTTGGCTTCCAGGTCGTCACGCAGCAATTCGCCGGCACGTTTGGACATATTCTTGAAGATCTTTTCCTTAATGGCGTCATCGGCGCCCTTGAGCGCCAGCACCAGCACGTCCGAGGATACTTCACGCAACAGCACCTGGATGCCCCGGTCGTCGACATCGGCAAGGTTGTCGAAGACGAACATCAGGTCCTCGATCTGCGACGAGAGGTCCTCGTCCACATCGCGAATGGCGTCCATCAGCTGGCCTTCGACCGAGCTGTCGAGGTAGTTCATGATGTCCGCCGCGCGCTTGACGCCGCCCAGCGTCGCCCGCGTGGTATTGGCGTTGTCGGAGAACTGTTTCTCCAGGATCAGGTTCAGCTCCTTCAGCGCCGCCGGCTGCACGGTGTTGAGCGACGACACGCGCAGTACGATGTCGAGCCGTACCTTGTGGTCGAAGTGCGAAAGCACCTCGCCCGCCTGATCGGGGTCAAGGTAGGCGACGACGATTGCCTGGATCTGTGGGTGCTCGTAGCGGATCACGTCAGCGACCGCCCGTGGCTCCATCCACTTGAGGCTGTCCAGGCCGCTGGTGTTGCCGCCGAGCAGAATGCGGTCGATCAAGCCGCCGGCTTTGTCCTCGCCCAGCGCCTGGGTGAGCATCTTGCGGATATAGCCATCCGAACCGACCCCGAGGCTGGTCTGGTCGCCCACAATCTCGACGAACTCGCCCATCACCTGCTCAATCTGGTTTTTTTGCACGTTGCGCAATTGCGCCATCGCCGTGCCGACCTTTTGCACTTCCTTCGGCCCGAGGTGACGCAGCACCTGTGCGGCATCGGCCTCGCCCAGCGAGAGCAGCAGGACCGCAGCCTTGTCGACCTTGTTCAGCTTGACGGGATTTCGAGCATCACTCATCTGCGTTGATCCACTCTTTGACAACCTGAGCCACCCGGCCCGGGTCCTCTGCTACCAGATTCTTGATGGCATTCAATTGCGCATCGTATCCCTCGGTCGGGCTCGGCAGCATGATGCTCTGCGGGCCGCTCAGGCTGACGCGGTCGCTCGAAAGCGCACCGTCTATGCCTTCCATGTCACCAAGTTCGGCATCGCCACCCACCGTTTGCAATTCCTTGCTCTTGCCGGCGTTGGTCAGGTTGTTCAGTACGGGCCTTAGCACGCCGAACACCAACACCAGGATGAACAGGACGCCGAGCACTTGCTTGACGATGTCCCAGAACCACGGCTGCGAGTAGAACGGAATGTCGATGAACGTCTCGTCGAGCGAATCAGCAGCGAACGGGGCATTGATCACGCTGACGCTGTCACCACGGCTCGCATCGAAACCAACAGCATCCTGTACCAGCCGGGTGAAGCGCGCCAGTTCTTCGGCGGTCCGCGGTACCCGAGTCGTGCTTCCGTCAGCTGCAACCGTCGTTTGGTCATCGAGCACCACGGCAACCGACAGGCGACGCAGGCGCCCCTGCTGCTGCTTGGTGTAACTGATCGAACGGTCCAGCTCGTAGTTGCGGGTCGCCTGCTCGCGCTTGTCTGCCGGATACGGCGCCAACATCGGTTGGCCTGTTGCCGGGTCCATGACCTGCTGGCCGTTGGCGTCCAGCAGCGGCTGGCCCGGAGCAATGGCGCCCGCCGCGCCGGCCTGCCCCGCGACAGCATTCTCGGGCGCAGCAGCGGGTCCCGGTGGCTGATTGCTGAGAGCGCCAGGCACACCTTGCGGACCGAGGCTGCTCTGACGCTGCTCGCTAACACTCTGCTCACTGCGCAGTGCCGGTTGATCCGGGTTGAATGTCTCGGAGGTGGACTCAACCGCGCTGAAATCCACATCGGCAGACACTTCGGCCTTGTAGCGACCGCTGCCCAGCACCGGCTGTAGGATATTGTGCACTCGCTGGGTGTAGAGGCTCTCCATGCGGCGACTGTAGTCGAACTGCTTGCCGGCCATGCTCAGCTCGGTGAGTTCCTGCTGATCGGACAGCAGGTTGCCCTTCTGATCGACCACGGTAATTTGTGATTTGGTGAGTTCCGGCACGCTGGTCGCGACCAGGTTGATGATCGCCATCACCTGACTTGGCTCGAGATTGCGCCCCGGATAGAGCTCAACCAGAACCGATGCGCTCGGCTTGCGCTCGTCGCGGACGAAAACTGAACTTTTTGGAATGGCCAAGTGGACGCGCGCGCCCTTGACGTTGTTCAAGCTGGAAATGGTACGACCCAGCTCGCCTTCGAGACCACGGCGATAGCGGGTGGCTTCCATGAACTGACTGGTGCCGAGGCCTTGTTCTTTATCGAGAATCTCAAAGCCGATATTGCTGTCGGTCTGAGCGATGCCGGCGCTGGCCAGCTTCAGCCGTGCACGGGCAAGGTCGTCGGCCTTGACTAACAGGGCACCGGAGTTGGGCTCTACCGTGTAGGAAATGTCTGCAGCTGCCAGGGTTTCCATCACCTGGTTGGCGTCCATTCCGGCAAGGCTGCCCAGCAGTGGGCGATAATCCGGTTGCTGTGACCAAAGCACCACGGCAAAGCCGATGGCGACGCTCGCTGCCAGACCGACCAGCAGGCCGATCTGCCGCAGCATCGACATTTCGGAAAGGTTTTCCAGAAAGGACAGGCCCAGCAGAGGCTTCTTCGGGCCTTCCGAAGCAACCGGCACTGGAACTTTGCTAAGCGCGTCAGCCATTGTTCAAATCCTGCCTTAAACCGGCATCTGCATGATGTCTTGGTACGCCTGAACCAGCTTGTTGCGCACCTGGGTCATCGCTTGAAAAGAGACGCTGGCTTTCTGGGAGGCGATCATGACTTCAGTCAGGTCGATGCCGCCCTGGCCCATCTCGAAGGCAGTAGCCAACTGGCTGGAGGCCTGCTGGGTTTCGTTCACTTTATTGACGGCCTGGCCGAGCATGTCGGAAAAGCTCGAAGCACCCACCTCCGGGGCCGCCGTCACGGGCTTGGAGCGCGCCATTGCATCGGTCTGCATGGCCCGCATTTCCAGCATCAAGCGATTGAATTCGATACCCTGACTCATCATTCCTCCAACAGCTGCGGTTTTTTTGACGCCTCGCAGCAGGCACAGGAGTAATAGCAACATCGGTGCCAGTGTCAGCACGGCCATCACCGTGCCTCTCGGCAAGGGGGACGAACGGCGCTGAGGGGAGCGGGTGACTGTTACGCTGATCGCGCCGTTGGCTGTACCGCGACGCGAAGCGCGTGACGCCCTAGCCTGTCGTCATACCGCCTGCAGACGCCTGTTGAGGCAGAACACCAGTTCACTCGTGAGCCTTCTGCAATTCCTGTGAATCCATTTCCGAACCGGACCCGAAGCCGACGATGACCGCCACCGCCGCTCAACCTTACCGTCTATTCAAGGACAGCTCGGCCTCTACCGTCGTGGCTGGCTTCATCGCCATGCTCACCGGCTATACCAGCTCGCTGGTGCTGATGTTCCAGGCCGGCCAGGCTGCCGGGCTCAGCGGCGCCCAGATCTCCTCCTGGATCTGGGCACTGTCGATCGGCATGGCGATCTGCAGCATCGGATTGTCGTTGCGCTACCGAACGCCGGTCGTGATCGCCTGGTCGACCCCGGGCGCCGCGTTGCTGATCAGCAGCCTGCCCGGCGTTCCGTACAGCGAAGCGATCGGCGCCTTTATCTTTGCTTCAGCGCTGATCGCCCTGTGCGGGCTCACCGGCAGCTTCGAGCGGTTGATGCGCAAGGTACCCGCATCGCTGGCAGCCGCGTTGCTGGCGGGCGTCCTGTTCAACATTGGCAGCGAGATTTTCCGCGCGGTTGAAGTCCAGCCGATTCTGGTTCTGGCGATGTTCTTCAGCTATCTACTGTTCAAGCGCGTGCAGCCCCGCTATGCGGTGCTGTCGGCACTTCTGGTCGGCTGTGCATTGTCGGCCGGGCTCGGCCTGCTGGACTTCCGCCAGCTGAGTCTGGAAGTGGCGGTGCCGGTCTGGACAACGCCCAGCTTGTCGCTTGCGGCCATCTTCAGCATCGGCATACCGCTGTTCGTGATCGCCATGGCCTCGCAAAACATGCCAGGGCTGGCAGTGCTTCGCGCTGAGGGCTATCAAGTGCCGGCCTCACCACTGATCTCGGTGACGGGCATCGCCTCGGTATTGCTGTCACCCTTTGGCTCCCACGGTATTCATCTGGCAGCGATCACCATGGCTATCTGCAGCGGGCCGGAAGCGCATCCAGACCCGGCGAGACGCTACACCGCAGCCGTCTGGTGCGGCGTTTTCTACGGCATCGCCGGGATTTTCGGCGCCACGCTGGCAGCCCTGTTCGCATCCTTTCCGGCAGCGTTGGTGTTGTCCATCGCAGCCCTCGCCCTGCTCGGTTCGATCGGCAGCGGCCTGACTCAGGCCATGCAAACGCCGCGCGAGCGCGAAGCGGCGCTGATTACCTTCATGGTGACGGCGTCGGGCCTTACGCTTTTTGGCATCGGCTCCGCGCTGTGGGGATTGGTCGCGGGTGTGCTGACGCTGTTGATCGTCAGCGCACCCAAGCGATCAGCCTGATCACCCTCTCTGAATCAGATCGCCGTGGCTCCGCCATCGACCGCCAGTGCGTGACCGGTGGTAAAGGCCGCAGCATCGCTGCAGAGGTAGAGCACGGCAGCAGCAATTTCCTCGACCTTGCCTACGCGACCGACCGGGTGCATGGCCGCGGCAAACTCCGCTTTGCGTGGGTCTGCCTCATAAGCACGACGAAACATGTCGGTATCGATCACCGCCGGACAGACGGCGTTGACCCTGATTTTCTTCTTGGCGTACTCGATAGCCGCCGACTTGGTCAGGCCGATGACCGCATGCTTGGACGCCGAATAGATGCTCATTTTCGGCGCCGCCCCCAGGCCCGCCACCGAGGCCGTGTTGACGATGGCGCCGCCACCCTGGGCGAGCATCAACGGCAGCTGGTGTTTCATGCACAGCCAGACCCCTTTGACGTTGACTCCCATGATGGCGTCGAACTCGGCTTCACTGCCTTCAGCCAGGCGGCCCTGTTCGATTTCAATCCCGGCGTTGTTGAACGCATAGTCGATGCGCCCATAGGTCGCCACCGCCTGCTCGACCATCGCCTTGACCTCTGCGTCGCGGGTGACGTCGCAGCGCACGAACTCCGCCTCGCCACCGGCCTGGCGAATCGCTTCAGCGCATGCTGCTCCACCGGCCTCGTCCACATCGGCCACCACCACCTTCAGCCCCTGTTCGGCAAACGCCAACGCCGTCGCACGGCCAATGCCCGCTGCACCACCCGTAACCAATGCAACCTGACCGGAAAAACACATGCTCATGCTAGATACCCTGATCGATTGAAGAAAGGCGCCAGTCCTAATGTGACTGCAAGCCATATGCTGGTCATGGTTATACCGCCATCCCGAGATCCGCTTAAGCAGTAGCTGGCGATATCACTCACGCGGATGCCATTGCATTCCAGCGTGACCGCCTTACTTGCGGTGCTGCCTCAGGGAGGCTAAACCAACGGTTTGCACACACAAGAGGCTCCCATGGACAAGACCAATCGCCAGTTCCTGCTGGCCAAGCGCCCCGTCGGCGCACCTGACCGCGCAACATTCGAGTTCGCTGAAAAGCCACTGGGCGAACCCGGCCCGAACCAGATACTGGTGAAGAACGAATACCTGTCTCTTGACCCAGCCATGCGCGGCTGGATGAACGATGCCAAGTCGTACATTCCCCCGGTCGGCATCGGCGAGGTGATGCGTGCGCTAGGCGTGGGCAAGGTCATTGCCTCCCAACACCCAGGGTTCGCCGAAGGCGATTACGTCAATGGCGCACTGGGCGTGCAGGACTATTTCCTCGGCGAGCCGAAAGGCTTCTACAAAGTCGATCCGAACCAGGCCCCGCTGCCTCGCTACCTGTCTGCGCTGGGCATGACTGGCATGACGGCCTATTTCGGTCTGCTGTCGGTCGGCGAGCCAAAAGCTGGTGAAACTGTGGTGATCTCCGGCGCAGCAGGCGCAGTTGGCAGCGTCGCGGGCCAGATCGCCAAGATTAAAGGCTGTCGAGTAGTCGGCATCGCCGGCGGTGCGGACAAGTGCCGTTTCCTCACCGAGGAGCTCGATTTCGATGCGGCTATCGACTACAAGAGTGAAGACGTTGCCGCCGGCCTGAAGCGCGAATGCCCGAAAGGCGTTGATGTGTACTTCGACAACGTCGGCGGTGACATTCTCGACGCGGTGCTGACGCGCATTGCTGTGGGCGCGCGCATCGTCATCTGCGGCGCCATCAGCCAGTACAACAACAAGGAAGCGGTCAAGGGACCGGCCAACTACCTGTCGCTGCTGGTCAACCGCGGCAGAATGCAGGGCATGGTGGTGATGGACTACGTTTCACGCTATCCAGAAGCCATGAAAGACATGGCGGGCTGGATGCAAAGCGGCGAGCTGAAGAGCAAGGAAGACATCGTCGAAGGGCTGGAAACCTTCCCAGAGACGCTGATGAAACTGTTCACCGGCGGCAACTTCGGCAAGCTGGTACTGAAGGTCAGCTAAGCGGATGATGAATGAGCCGGCCGCGGCCATCGCGGCCGGCTTTTTAATTCACGTCAGTTCTGCGACGACCGCCGCCAGCGCTTGAGCCGGGTCGGCGGCCTGAGCGATTGGGCGGCCGATCACCAGGTAATCAGAACCTGCCTGAATTGCCTGGGCGGGCGTGAGAATGCGCCGCTGATCATCCGCTGCGCTGCCGGCGGGACGAATGCCCGGCGTCACCAGCTGCAGTCCGGCGAATTGCGCTTTCAGTGATTGCGCCTCCTGAGCCGAGCAGACCAGCCCATCCAGCCCAGCCTTTTCCGCCAGCCCCGCAAGCCGCAATACCTGCTGCTGCGGTTGCAGATCCAACCCGATATCAGCTAGGTCCGCCTGCTCCATGCTGGTCAACACTGTTACGCCGATGAGCAGAGGCTTTGGCCCACTCAGCTTGTCCAGTGTGTCCCGGCAGGCGGCCATCATCCGCAAACCACCCGAGCAATGTACGTTCACCATCCACACGCCCAGCTCTGCCGCCGCCTTGACGGCCATCGCCGTGGTATTGGGAATGTCGTGAAATTTCAGGTCTAGAAACACCTCGAACCCCTTGGCCTGCAACGCTTCCACCACCGGCGGACCGCAGCGGGTGAACAGTTCCTTGCCCACCTTGACTCGACATAGCGCCGGATCCAATTGCCCGGCCAAAGCCAAAGCAGCATCACGGGAGGGAAAATCGAGCGCAACAATGATCGGCGTCTGGCAGGGCATGGCAAGTCCTCGGCAAAATTCGGCGCGCATTGTCGCAGAAAAACAACGTTTGAGCGGAGCCGCTCAAGCCACGCCATGTTGCACCGGTATGGCTTCACAATGCAGCCCGGCGTAAGGTGGTATGCATACAGATCAAGCTACTGGAGAAGTCCATGCCCTGGTACATCTGGCTTTTACTGGTTCTCGTCATTGGCACGATCATCGGCGGCCTGCTGATGTTGCGTGCCGGGGCGCGCAAGATTCCGCTGACCGAAGAGCAAAAACAGCGCATTGCTCAGCGCAACGCCGAAGCAGACGCCCAGGACGCTCGGGACCGATAAGCCCTTACAACCTTGGTTTGGTGTCGCACCCTCACGGCTCGACGCCCGACGACCGCGCGTCCAGAAACCTATGCAACCGGCGGCAACAGATGGCATTTAGCCATGAACCAAGCGATCATTCGATCCTCTCTACAGGATGATTGAATGCCAGCTTCTCACCCCCTCACCGATCACATCGATCCCAACGCTAAAAGCACCTTCGCTCGCCGCATTTTGCCGGGCATCGCGTGCCTGTTGGCGGTCGCGCTGCTGGCGGCTGCCGTTGCGGTAATCCAGATCGCCAGGACCATCGACAGTGATGCGCTTGTGCGGGAGCATTTTCTGACGGGCAAGGCGTTTGAAGCGCACCGGCGCGGCATGAGCCGCCACGTGGCGGACAACGCCTTCTGGGGAGATGCATACGCCAATCTGAGCACGCGGGTAAATCTGGACTGGGCATACGAACAGGCAAACCTGGGACCCTCGCTGTACGAAGACTTTGGCTACGACGCCGTTTTCGTTATCGACGCGGACGGCAAAACCACCTACTCAGTCATCCGCGGTGAGCTCGTTCAGGTCGATGCTCGGCAATGGCTCGAAAACGGGCTGCAGACTCTGCTAGCCGACGCTCGGATCGCCCTTGAGGATGATGAGACCTCCTCTGGCGTACTCACAGCCGGAGGACAGCCTGCGCTGGCAAGTGCAGCCGTCATGACAACCGGCGGCAGCGACATCGAAGAACAACCCGGCCCCGCCTCGACTTTGGTCTTTGTCGACCTGATGGACCGCGACTGGCTCCTTGAGGTAGGAGAAGCGTACGCCGTTGAAGGCCTTCGTATAGACGATGGCAACGAGCGCATCGACGGTGCGCTGACCGAACTGATCAGGCTTGATGGCTCGCCGGTGCGTTTTATCTGGAGCGTGTCGCAGCCCGGCGAGTATCTGTTGTGGATGACACTGCCGGTCCTCGGCGCCGTCACCCTCGGGCTTGGCCTGCTGGCTTGGCTGCTCTTGTGCCAGGCACTCAATACCGTACGCATCATGGAAGCCAGCTACAAGCGCTTGGCGATAAGCCGCACCGCGTTGGCGTCCAGCGAGGAGCGCTTTCGTGACGTAGCGGAAGCCGCTTCCGACTGGATATGGGAAACGGACCAGAATGTCCAGCTCACCTATCTATCGGCCCGCTTCGAGGAGATTACCGGCCATGCGCCCGCGGCCTGGATTGGCCGCCCGTTGATCGACCTGCTGCTCACGGATCACGCAGCACTGCAGGACTGGCTCACAGGTAAACACAGCGTACCGCTGCGTTGCAGCTATCACGCCGCTGATGGGTGCGTGCGCCATTGCCGTTTGTCTGCCCGGGAAATCCGAAATGGCGGCCAACTCCTGGGATATCGCGGCACTGCCAGCGATGTTACCGAGGAGACCAAGGCTCAGGCGCGGGTCCAGTATCTGTCTCAGCATGATGCGTTGACTGGCTTACCCAACCGCAACCGGTTACGCGATTATCTCGAAAGCAAGCTCAACTCTCTGAATAAAGCGTCGCGGCTGACCGTGCTCTATATCGACCTGGATCGCTTCAAACCGGTGAACGATACCCTCGGTCATGGCGCTGGCGACGAAGTCCTCATCGGCGTCGCAAACCGCCTGAAGCAGTGCATCAGAGGTGACGATCTGGTCGCCCGACTGGGCGGCGATGAGTTCGTCATGGTGGTGAGCCGTCTGCAACACAATGAAGACATCGAGATGCTCTGCGCCCGTGTTGTGGGCGTTGTCAGCGAGCCGTTCAGCTATGAGGACAAGCAGATCCACATCGGCGCCAGCGTTGGGATTGCCGTGGCGCCGACCGATGCCAGCCAGGCCAACGAACTGCTGCGGTGCGCCGATATTGCCCTTTATCAGGCCAAGGCTGATGGGCGTGGAACCTGGTGCTTCTACGGCAGCGAGATGGACAAACGACTGCATGAAAGGCGCTGCCAGGAGGACGAGCTGCGCCGGGCAATCACCGAAGGTCAGTTCGAAGCCTATTATCAGCCCCGCTATCTGAGCAAAGGCATGTGCATCAACGGTGCAGAAGCGTTGCTGCGCTGGCACCACCCCACGCGAGGCTTACTGCTACCGGAACAGTTCATTCCCCTCGCAGAGGAAACCGGGCTAATCGTGCCGCTGGGCGAGTGGGTGCTGCGTAAGGCCTGCCTCGAGGCGTCGAACTGGTCAGATGAGCTGGTCGTGTCGGTCAATATTTCACCCCTGCAACTGCGCGTTGGCGACCTGTACCAGATGATCATCAGCGCGCTCACGGACAGTGGCCTGCCCGCCAGCCGCCTTGAGCTGGAGATTACCGAGACCGCTTTGCTGCAGGAAAACGAGAGCACGTTGGATGTGCTCAATCGGTTGAAGTCGCTCGGCTTGCGGCTTGCAATGGATGACTTCGGAACCGGCTACTCGTCACTGAGCAATCTACGGAACTACCCGTTCGACATGATCAAGATCGACGGCAGTTTCGTTGCGGGCATGTCCCATTCGGTTGAAAACCACTCCATTGTCAAAGCCTTGATCGACCTTGGTCATGGTTTGAGCATGCGCGTTACTGCGGAAGGTGTGGAAACGCTGGAACAACTGAATCTGCTACTGGCTGACGGTTGTAGCGAACTGCAAGGATTTCACATGAGCCATCCGCTGCCCGCCAACGAGCTCCACGCTCTACTTAGCACCGCGCGCCCACGTGCCGAGGTGAAACAATAATCCAACGTCAGCGGTTCAGCGTTTGAGTTCGAAATTGATCTGCGCACCATCGATGAGAGCTTCGTCCTCGGCCGTTCCTGGCAGCAACTCGCCGCTCATCTGCAGCGAGCGAGACTCCTGGCTGGACTCGAAGAGCGGTGGCAGCAGGCTCAAGGACGCTGGCTTCTCAGCAGGGTCAAGGCTTTCCGTCCAGTCATCAGGAAGGCTTAGGTCGAGGTCTGGCTCAGGCAGTTCCACTTTTTCCAGCTTGGTCTTTGGCACGGAGGCAGAAGGCTTGGCCTTTGGCGCAGGCGTGGGCGCACTGGGTTCGGTCGGGGGCTGTTCCGGGTTCGCTGCTAGAGTTGGCTCCTTTTCAGACTCGATACTCACCGGTCCGACCTGCGTATCCAGCTCGGGCTCGGCAACTAGCGGCGCAGCTGTGTCAGGTGGCGAAACAGCGACCTTGGGCGGCGTGGGAGGCCTAGGCTGATCCGGAACCTCGTCACAGCCAGCCAGTAGCGACAGCCCTATCAACATCAGCCATCTCATTTTCCACCCTCCCCGTCATTCAGTTCGATTGCCGACAAAGCTCTCCAGCAAGCTCACCTAAAGTTTTCAATGCTCGCTCCGCCTCGGCCGTCCAGGGCAGCGCGCAGTTGAGCCGGATACAGTGATTGAACTGTTCAGTGTTGCTGAAAATTAGCCCTGGCGCGATGCTGATGCCTCGCTTCAACGCCTGAACGTGCAGCTCCTTGGTATTCACCCGAGCCGGCAAGCTGACCCAGAGAATGAACCCGCCCGTAGGACGTGTTATCTGTGTGCCCTCAGGGAAATACCGTTGGACCGCCAACTGGAAAGCGCTGAGATTCTTCCGGTACTCGTGGCGAATGTAACGCAGATGGCGATCGTACCCCCCGTTTTCAAGATAGGCCGCCACGCCCATCTGCGTGACGCTGCAGGCCGAATGCGTACTAAAGGTCTGCAGGCGTTTTATTTCTTCGCGGTAACGACCAGGCAATATCCAGCCAATACGCACGCCAGGCGAAATGGTCTTCGAGAAGCTCGAGCAATAAATCACCCGCCCCTCGGTGTCATTCGACTTGAGCGCCCTAATCGACCCTACGTCGAACAATAACTCGCCGTAGATATCGTCTTCGACAATCTGTATGTCGAAATTCGCCGCCATTTTTAACAACTGCTTCTGCCGTCCGTCCGGGACGCTGCCACCCAGGGGATTACTCAGCCGCGCGGTCAACACCAGCGCCTTGATCGGCCACTGACTGGCTGCAAGCTGCAACGCCTCGAGGCTGAGTCCGGTATCCGGATCACACGGGATCTCGATCACCTTGAGCCCGAGCAAATCGGCCAGTTGAAGCAAACCGTAGTAACTGGGCGATTCCGCTGCGATCAAATCACCGGGCTTGGTCAGCACCCGCAACGACATCTGCAGCGCATCGACACAGCCATGTGTGATCACGACCTCGTCAGGCCCGACAACCACGCCGGCGTCGCGCATGCGGATAGCCACCTGCCGGCGCAGCGGCTCATAGCCGGGACTGAACATATAGCTGAAGGCCTGCTGACTCTGGAAGCGAGTGACCTTGGCAAGCTGCTGATGCAACGCCCGGGCAGGCAGATAGTCCACGTGCGGTACGGCGGCGCCCAGCGGTATGAGCCCGTCACGGCGTGACTCGCTAAGCACCTGATTGATAATGCTGCTGCGAGTGACCAGCGTCGGTCGCTCGACCTGCGCAATATCCGGCGTAGGGGCTGTCAGTGCCGGGGTGTGATGCACATAAAACCCCGACTGCGGGCGAGCACGGATCATTCCCTGGTCTTCGAGATTGGCATAGGCCTGCAGGACCGTCGCATGACTCACGTTCAGCTGCATGCTCATCTTGCGTACCGACGGCACACGCTCGCCCGGGCGATAAACACCTCGCCGAATGTCATCGGCAAGCTGGTGTGCAATGCGCTGATAAAGCAACAGATTGGTCATCTCGTCCGTCTCCGCCAACTGGACCATAACAGTAGTACACCACCGTTATATTCAACCAATACAGTTGCTTGCTAACTCGCCAACACAGTCAGCGCTCTTTATCGAGAATTGAGATCAACGTGGACTGCTCAAACGTCCTTGCTCGTCGGAAAACAAAATCTCTACCCGGCGATTCTGTGCACGTCCGCGTGCTGAAGCGTTCTCTGCGACACGATATTGCTCGCCGTAGCCGACAACCTCGATACGCCCGGCATCGACTCCGAGGCTTTGCATAAAGTCACCCACCGCCTGTGCGCGCGCCCTCGATAAAGCAAGGTTCTCGGCGGCATCACCGCGGTTGTCTGTATAGCCTTCGATCCGCACCCGCCGCTTGGGATTGAGCTGCATAAAATGAACGACCTTAAGCAGTGTGCGGTTGGCTGACGATCCCAGCTCGGCACTGGCCGCCCTGAACAACACATCTCCAAGCGTCATGACCAGGCCGCGATCGGTCTCGGCGGCCGCGAGGCTCACCATCTGATCCTCCAACCAACGCCCCTGGTGCTGCAGGTCGAGCATTCGGGCTTCCTGTACAGCCTGACGCAAACGCTCATGCTCCATACTCAGTTGGGTCGCGCGCCGCTGGTTCTGCAGCTGCTCGCTGTGCTGGCGGGCTATCTCGCTATAGCGCTTGCTGAGGTAAGCATAATGAGTAACGTCCGCTGCGTTGCCCAGGTAATCGGCGAAGCGCTTGGCTCGGTCAAGCGACTCGCTCGCGCGCATCACATCCTTGGGCGCGTCCAGAAGAATCTGTGGTTCCTCACTGACGCTTTGAAGAGCCATTGATGCGTTTTGCAGCTGCTGTTGCGACTCGCGCGTTGCACAACCTTGAAGCGCACCAAGCGCTACCAGCAGTGCGGGTATCAGGTAGACCGGTTTCACTGGAACGCTCCCAGCTGTTCACGCAAGCGCGCGATGCGGCGGTGCAATTCCGCCAGTTCCTGCCGACTCTTCTCGTTGAGGACCCGAGCCTCTGCCAGCCGTGCGTCAAGCTCGGCTTGCTCAGCCTGCAGGCGTGCCTCTCGGTAATGCTCATCCTTCATCGCTGCGACCGCAGCCGCAAACTTGTGCTCCGCCTGCATCAATTCCGGCGTCTGTTCCGCAGCACCCACCGAGCGCGCCTGGCTCAACGCCTGCTCGGTAAGCCGCAGCTGTTCAATGGGAGCAGGATCGCTGGCGCAGCCAACCATCGCCAGCAGCACGAGCGTGCCGCAAGATTGTTTGATCAATTGAAAATCCTAGCGTTGCGAATTGCGGGTCGGCGCTGGCTGCTGTTTCCAGCGTTCAAGGTTCTCTACCAGCAGTTGCTGCGGTACCCCCGCAGCGCGCAATTCTGTCATTTTTATTGCGAGCTGTCCGCGCAGCCACGGACCGTTACACGCCGAGTCGTGAGCGACCGCGAAATGCAAACCGCGACTGAACACCGCTGGTTCCAAACGCTGGATATCGGCGAGCAGCCCTTGTCGGGCGGCATATGCAATGAAACTGTAACGCTCATGCAGGACATAATCCGCCTTGCCCGTCGACAGCCTATTGAGAGCCTCAGCCAGGCTGGGAGCAGCACGTAAACGAAGGTTTTCCTTGGCATAGTGCTCGAACGCACTGCCATAGCTTCCCGTCTTCACATAGGCGCCCGTTCGACCTGCCAAATCCTGCCGGTCTGAATAGAGGAAGCCAGGCTCTTGACCTACCCAGGCGGACATCTGCAAGGCCGTAATCGATGGATGGATGAAATCCAGATATGCCAGTTCCTTTGGTGCCAGGACCGCATCGGCCAGCACATCGACCCGCCCACTGCGCACTTGCTCCAGCGCTGCGCCCGCATCGCCGGTGTAGAGCACTTCGAGCTTCAGGTCGAGCGAGTCGGTGATCTTTTTTAGCAGATCAGCGTTCGCTCCCACCAGCCGCTTGGGGTTCTGCGGATCGCGCCAGAGAAAAGGAGGGTTGTCTGCGCCGCCAGTCGCGATCAGCCGATCACACTTTGCAGCCGCCGCGTGTGCCGCGACGGGGGTTGCCAACAACACGGCGAGCAAAGCGGACTTCAGCGAAACGGCACAGCGCATGGAAAACCTCATGGGTAGAATCGGACAGGCTTCTTGTCGGGACTGCTGGAATCTTACCATTGGCCAGTGCAGCCGAGCGCTCATAAAAAAACCCGCTACGAGAGCGGGTTTTTTCAAGCGGCTCAGTTACACGAGCTGCTCCAGTTCCGGCAGGATTTCGAACAAGTCACCCACCAAGCCGTAATCGGCGACCTGGAAGATTGGCGCTTCTTCGTCCTTGTTGATCGCAACGATCACTTTGGAGTCCTTCATGCCCGCCAGGTGCTGGATGGCTCCGGAGATGCCCACCGCGATATACAGCTGCGGCGCAACGATTTTGCCGGTCTGACCAACCTGCATGTCGTTCGGCACGAAGCCAGCATCGACCGCCGCGCGAGAAGCGCCAACGGCGGCGCCAAGCTTGTCGGCCAGCGAATAGAGGTGCTTGAAGTTGTCACCGTTCTGCATGCCACGACCACCGGAAACGACGATCTTAGCAGCCGTCAGTTCAGGACGATCGGACTTGGCCAGTTCTTCACCTACGAACGCGGAAACGCCCGCATCGCCAGTACCGGAAACCTGCTCGACAGCAGCCGATCCGCCTTCAGCACTGACCGGATCAAAACCAGTGGCGCGCACGGTGATAACCTTGATCGCCGCGCTGGATTGCACGGTGGCAATTGCGTTACCGGCATAGATCGGACGCTTGAAGGTGTCTGCGCTTTCGACAGCGATGATTTCAGAGATCTGATCAACGTCCAGCTTGGCGGCTACGCGCGGCAGGAAGTTCTTGCCGTTGGTAGTGGCCGCAGCCAGCACGTGGCTGTAATCCTTCGCCAGATCGGCAATCAGCGGCGCAACGTTTTCCGGCAGCTGATTGGCGTAAGCAGCGTCGTCAGCGACCAGCACCTTGGAAACGCCTTCGATCTTCGCAGCCGCCTCACCGATAGCAGCGCAACCAGCGCCCGCAACCAGCACATGAATGTCGCCGCCGATCGCCTTGGCTGCAGCCACGGTGTTCAGAGTGGCCGCAGCCAGAACGGCATTGTTGTGTTCAGCGATAACCAGGATAGTCATTTAGATTACCTTCGCCTCGTTCTTCAGTTTCTCGACCAGTTCAGCCACGGACTTGACCTTGATACCCGCGCTACGTGCCGCAGGCGCTTCGACTTTCAAGGTCTTCACGGTGGAAGTAGTGGTTACGCCCAGCGCGTCCGGCGTCAGCACTTCCAGCGGCTTCTTCTTGGCCTTCATGATGTTCGGCAACGACGCGTAGCGCGGCTCGTTCAGGCGCAGGTCGGTGGTCACGATAGCCGGCAGATTCAACGCAACGGTTTGCGCGCCGCCGTCGATTTCGCGCTCGACGTTTACCTTGTCGCCCGACACTTCGACTTTCGAAGCGAAAGTGCCCTGAGCGAACCCGGTCAGTGCACCCAGCATCTGTCCGGTCTGGTTGTTATCGCTGTCGATGGCCTGCTTGCCAAGGATCACCAGCTGCGGCTGCTCCTTGTCGACCACAGCCTTCAGAAGCTTGGCAACGGCGAGGGAGTTGAGTTCTTCGCTGGACTCGACCAGCACGGCACGATCAGCACCCAGCGCCAGCGCGGTGCGCAGCTGCTCTTGGGCAGCGGTCGGACCGATGGATACCACGACGATCTCGCTCGCGACGCCTTTTTCTTTCAGGCGTACGGCTTCTTCCACAGCGATTTCGCAGAAGGGATTCATCGACATTTTGACGTTGGCGAGGTCGACGCCGGAGTTGTCCGCCTTGACGCGAACCTTGACGTTGTAATCGACCACTCGTTTGACAGCTACAAGAATCTTCATGGATTCCTCGTTACTCTCCGGTGAATAGAATTTCGCCGAGGCGAACCGAGCCATGCTCAAGGACCGGGCCGCCATTAGGCTTCGGACCTGTTCGGCGAGCACAAAACTGCCCGTATCTTGACTGCAGGCAACAGCTGGGGTCAACAACGCAAATGACCCGTCATAAGCCGCTGTGCCCGGATTCTATCAGGCTTGAGAGAAATTCAAACAAACGTTTGTATTGGACCCTTTCGGGCGTCTATATATAATGCGGCAGCTCGGCCTGGTCAGGGACACGATCCAGCCCTCCACTATCTATAAAACAATCAAGCCTTGAGTAGGAGATAGCCAATGGAACGCGAATACATGGAATTCGACGTAGTCATCGTCGGCGCCGGCCCCGCGGGCCTGTCCGCTGCCTGCCGACTGAAGCAGCGAGCCGCCGATGCCGGAAAGGAAATCAGCGTCTGCGTCGTTGAGAAGGGTTCCGAAGTTGGCGCCCACATCCTATCTGGTGCCGTGTTCGAGCCGCGCGCGCTGAATGAGCTCTTTCCCAACTGGAAAGAACTCGAAGCCCCCCTAAATACCCCGGTCAAGCGCGACGACATCTATCTGCTCAAGACTGCCGAAGCCGCTCGCAAGCTGCCCAACGCGCTGGTTCCCAAGACCATGCACAACGAAGGCAACTACATCATTTCGCTGGGCAACTTCTGTCGCTGGTTGGCTCAGCAAGCCGAGAATCTCGGCGTCGAGATCTACCCGGGCTTTGCGGCTCAGGAAGCACTGATCGACGAACAGGGTGTGGTTCGCGGCATTCTTACCGGTGATCTCGGCGTGGACCGCGAGGGCAATCCGAAAGAAGGCATGTACACCCCCGGCATGGAGCTGCGTGCGAAGTACACCCTGTTCGCCGAAGGCTGCCGTGGCCATATCGGCAAGCAGCTGATCAATCGATTCCAGCTCAATGCCAACGTCGATCCGCAGCACTACGGGATCGGTATCAAGGAGCTCTGGGACATCGATCCGGCCAAGCACGAGCAAGGGCTGGTCGTTCACACTGCAGGCTGGCCGCTGAACGATGACAACACAGGTGGCTCCTTCCTTTATCACCTGGAAAACAACCAGGTCGTGGTCGGCCTAATTGTCGATCTGTCCTACAGCAACCCGTACCTTTCCCCGTTCGACGAGTTCCAGCGCTACAAGCATCATCCGGTGATCAAGCAGTACCTGGAGGGTGGCAAGCGCGTTTCCTACGGTGCACGAGCGATCGCCAAGGGCGGCATCAATTCGCTGCCGAAGATGGTGTTCAATGGTGGGGCCCTGATCGGTTGCGACGCCGGCACCCTGAACTTCGCCAAGATCAAGGGCAGCCACACCGCAATGAAGTCCGGCATGCTGGCTGCAGAAGCGGTTGCGGATGCCTTGTTTGCCGGCCGTGAGGGTGGCGATGAGCTGACTGGCTATGAAGAAGGCTTCAAAGCCAGCTGGCTGTATCAGGAGCTGTACGCTAGCCGTAACTTCGGCGCGGCGATTCACAAATGGGGAGCGATCAAAGGCGGCGCGTTCAACTTCATAGACCAGAACATATTCAGCGGCAAGATTCCGTTCACATTGCACGACACCAGGCCCGATTACGCGTGCCTGAAGACCGCCGCAGAGTCGAAGAAGATCGATTATCCCAAGCCGGACGGCAAGCTCAGTTTCGACAAGCTGAGCTCGGTGTTCCTCTCCAACACCAACCATGAAGAAGAGCAGCCGGTTCACCTCAAACTGATCGATCCGAGCATTCCGATCGAGAAGAACCTGCCCATGTACGACGAACCTGCCCAGCGTTACTGCCCGGCCGGCGTCTACGAGGTGGTGGACAGTGATGAAGGCGGCAAACGCTTCCAGATCAACGCGCAAAACTGCGTGCACTGCAAGACTTGCGACATCAAGGACCCGGCGCAGAACATTGTCTGGGTCGCGCCGGAAGGCACCGGCGGGCCGAACTACCCCAACATGTGACAAAGGCTGCCTTGCAGCGTAGCGAACCCCGCCTCGGCGGGGTTTTGCTTTTTAAGACCCACCACTTGGGCGACTGCGAACGAGACATTTGCCATCGAGAACATCACCAGAGCGTAGCCACTTAGCAAAAAGCCTTGAAAACGAAAAGCCCCGGCCTCGGCCAGGGCTCTTTCACAGTTCCGCTAACAGCCGAAGGGCTGTTGAGCGAATAGCCGGCGGTTATAACCCAGCCACATCCTCCGCCTGCAGACCCTTCTGTCCCTGAGTGACCGAAAACTCGACCTGTTGCCCCTCAGCAAGAGAGCGGTGGCCTTCGCCACGAATCGCCTGGTAATGCACAAACACATCCGCACCACTGCCACGTTGGATGAATCCATAACCCTTGGCATCGTTGAACCACTTAACGGTTCCGGTTTCGCGCTCAGCCATCCTACTTCTCCAACTCGTTCTTATTATTCCCGCTCGGGGATCAACGGACAGGCGTGATCTTCTTGGAATCAACGCCAGCGCCAAATATAGCGCAGCGGCCATGACAAGTACGCTTCTGGCTTCGCCGGCGCATTAGAGTGAGCCCGATTGGGGCTCCGGGCGCTCAGCACATAACACAAGCAAACCGCCGGGCCGGCCAGCTCACCGTATTTTTACTGATCGACGCCTGCGCCAGAGCCACAGCAACAACATGCCTAGCGTGAGCAGCAGCGGCACTAAGCCTATATTGAAGAATTTGAGCGTCCGCCCAAGCGCCTCAATATCCGCGTTGAGCTGGTAGCGCACCTCACGCAACTCTTTGCGGATGAGCAGCTTCTCTTGCATGAAATTCTGCAGCGCGGTCTGTTGTTCCGCAGTCAGCTGCACAACCCCTTCCGCGTCCGGCCCCTGTAACTCGGCAAGTTGTGCCTCAGTCTCAGCCAGACGTTGCTGCAACACTTCTTCCTTCTCGCGGAAGCGGTTCTCCGCCTGACGTTGCAAGTCTTCGACAACCGTGAACGGTCGAGCAAACCGACCACGTGAGCGGACGCTGATCAGCGCATCGGTGCCTGATAGATTGTCCAGCACGTTAATCACGAAGGTGCCATTGTCGGCCCAGGGCTGGGGCATGCGCTGGCCGAAGAAGTTATCGACCTGCACCCACATACGGTCTGCAAGCAAGTCGCTGTCCGCCACAGCCAGCACATTGATGCTCGAGCTGTCTTTCAGACCGTCCGTATGCCCCTCGATACCATTGGGATAGGCCGACTTAGCGGGGCCCTGGATCCGCGCCGCAAGCGTGTAGCGCTCGCCTGTGGGCTCCAGCTCCCGCAACAGCACCTCGGGATTTTCGAGTGTCGCGAAGCGCTCCGACTCGATCGGCATGGCATAGCTGGAGCTCTGGATCAGCGGCACGAAACGAGTCGTTGCACCCTTCAATGGTTCGAGGAAGCCCGCGGTCGCCACGTTCAGGCTCTCCAGCGAAGCGGTTACAACGTCCTCGCTGTCCATCATGCTCTGCGGCAAGCTCAGCCAGGCCGGATGCCTGACCGGGCGGCGCTCCTCGCCCACACCGACGGACATTGCATAGGACGCATCCAGCACCACCTGATTGGGCACCATACGCACGCCCCAGGCATTGAACAGAGGCTCCAGATCCGACACCTTGCCCTCGCCGAACTCACCTGGCCCGATACCCATGCCAGGATCCGCCTCGCTATAGGGGTCGAGAAATACCAGCAGCTTGCCGCCGCGCATGACGAACTGGTCGATGGCATACAGGGTCTGCTCCGGCAGCTCCTTCGGGTGGATCAGCATGAGCACCGACACATCCGATGGAATCATGTCCACGTCGCGCTTGAGGCTTTCGATATGGAACAACTGACGGATGTTCTCCAGCACCATCCAAGGAGGCGTTGCCTGCTGGGTACGCGTGTCAAAACCGCCCGTGATGGGCAGCCCTGAAAGCACACCGACCACCGGCATTTGTGGCGTAGTCAGCGTCTGCACCAGGCGACTGATTTCGTACTCGAGAAACTCCTCCTGGTCCAGCGGGAAAAACGGAATGCTCTGCGTCTGCCCCGCCGCGTTGATACCAGCCAAGCCGAAGTAGACCTTGTCACCGCCCTGATCCAGCGGCACGGCCTGCAGGCCGAGCTCGGCGGCCCGATCCTCCTCCTCGGAGAACGGTTCAGGATCGATCACCCGCAGCGTGATCTTGCCATCAGCCTCACGCTGATAGGCATGCAGCAACTCCTCAACGCGCCGTGCATAGTTGCGTAGCGCAACCAGTTCACCCGTCGCCTCGTCCGAGTAGAACAGCTGCAATTCAATCGGCTCCTCGAGTCCTGCCAGGATGGTTTCAGTGCCTTTCGATAAGGTGAAGAGCTTCTGCTCGGTTAGATCCAGCCGCGCATCGGTAAAGATCAGGCTGGAAACAGCATTGAATGCCAGGAAAGCCAGTGCGATCAGCAGCAGCCCGGCACCGGAATACATCAGTCGTTTCATGCGGGCTCCCTTATGCCGCTTTCTTCATATCAACGACGATGGCAGTAGCCATCAGCCAGGCGAAGATCAGGGTGACGAAATACAGCAGGTCTCGCAGATCGATGACCCCTTTGCTGAGCGAATCGAAGCGAATCAGGATGCTCAGCGAAGCCACTGCGTCCACCAGCCATTGCGGCGCCCAGGCGAAGGCGTCGAGCACCATCGGCAAACCGCTGACGATGAACAGGAAACACACGCTGACCGCCAGGATGAAGGCGATCACCTGATTCTTGGCCAACGCCGACATGCAGGACCCGATCGCAAGGAAAGCGCCAGCCAGCAGCCAGCTACCGAAATAGCCGGTGATGATCGCGCCGTTGTCTGGCTGGCCCAGGTAGTTGACGGTGATGACCATCGGAAACGTCAGCAGCAAGGCGAGCCCGGCAAACACCCAGGCCGCGAGGAATTTGCCGGTGACCGCTTCGAAACGGGTAATGGGCAAGGTCATCAACAGCTCGATCGAACCCGATTTGCGCTCCTCGGCCCACAGCCGCATGGCGATCGCTGGAATCAGAAACAGATAGAGCCATGTATGAAAGCTGAAAAAAGGGACGAGATCTGCCTGCCCCCGCTCGTAAAAGCCGCCCAGATAAAAGCTGAATACGCCCGACAGCACCAGAAAGATCAGGGTGAAGACGTAAGCGAGCGGCGTCGCGAAATAGCTGCCCAGCTCGCGTTTGAAGATCACCGGCAACTGACTCATAACGCCTCCCCACGCGTTAACGTCTGAAATACTTCGTCCAATCGGCCGCGTTCCACATCCAGCTCCCGCACGGCCCAGCCCTGCTGAGTAATCAAGGCATTGATCTGCGGAAAGATCACCTGACCCGGTTTGGCCAGCACCGTAAGGCTGTGCTCCAACTGATTCACCTCAATTCCGGCCACACCCGGCAAAGCCGCCAGGGCGACCTCATCCAGCGGCCCTTCGCCGACCAGCGTCACGGCCTGGTGATACCTGGAGCGACTTTGCAGTTCCAGTGGCGTTCCGTCGGCCACCAGCTGGCCGCGAGCGATGACGACGGCGCGCGTGCAGACCGCCGTGACCTCTTCGAGGATATGCGTAGAGATGATGACGATCTTGTCCCGGGCCAAGCCCTTGATCAGTTGGCGAACCTGGTGCTTCTGGTTCGGGTCCAGGCCATCGGTAGGCTCATCGAGGATCAGTACGCGCGGGTCATGCAGAATCGCCTGCGCCAGTCCAACACGACGCTTGAAGCCCTTGGACAGCGTGTCGATGCTCTGGCCAAGCACCGACTCCAGCTCGACCTGTCCCACGGCCGTGTCGACCCGCACGCGCTTGTCCGCCCCGCGATAACCACGCACCTCGGCGATGAACTCGAGAAAGCCCCGCACCGTCATGTCGCCGTAGCAGGGCGCGCCCTCGGGCAGATAGCCCATCTGGCGCTGCGCCTGAAGCGCCTGGGTCCGAATATCGCAGCCAAAGATGCTTGCGCTGCCTGACGTCGGCGTGAGGAAGCCGGTCAACATCTTCATCGTCGTGGACTTTCCGGCCCCGTTCGGGCCTAAAAAACCCAACACTTCGCCCGGCTCAACGGAAAAGGACAAGGCGTCAACCGCCGTGTGCTGAGCGAATCGTTTGGTCAGATTGTTCAGTTCGATCATCAACTTTCATCCGTGCTGACGGGCCTGCGGCCACGTTTGGCATACCAGCCCAATGCGCGCCGGACTATAAGGAGAGCCACAATGCTATTGCAACCGGACCAGGTGGCTATTCGACAGCAACGCCGCATGGCTTCGACTTGCACTAGCCTCAAGCGAGAGCCATAGGCGACCGGGATGTTAAAACATGATCGAACGAATCTTTCGCAGCAGCCGTTTCCTGGTACTGGTTGCCGTTGCAACGACGGCGATCTCCGCCGTGCTGTTGTACGGCGTCAGTCTGAACACCATGGTTCACCTGCTGCTGGAGCTGATCCATCAGTTCCCCCACACCGCAAACGACAGCAAGAGTCTCGCCGTCAAGCTACTGAAGCTGCTAGACCTGCTGTTGATCGCCATTACCTTTCAGCTGATAGCTATCAGCCTGTATCGACTGTTCATCAAGCCGGTGCCGGCCGAACAAAGCGCCTCGCTCGGGCCGCTGGATATCAGGTCGTTCCATGACCTGAAGAAAACCCTGATACAGGTTTCGGTGGTCATCATCGTCATATTGTTTCTCGAGCATGCGGTCGAGGTGGGCGCTCAGCTGGAGACTCTGTATTTTGGAGCAGCCGTAAGCTTGGTCGTGTTCTCGGCCGTCTACGCATGGAAGAACATGAGGTAAACCAGGGCGAACGCACAGGGCGACTCAAATAGCCGCTTGCCCATTCTGCAAGCGGAACAGTTGCCCTCGCCCGCTTCGAACGCACATCACCGGTTGAGCCGACACACCAACCAGGGCACTTCCTTCACCAGACTTTTGCCCGCCAACACCGCATGCGGCACACTTGCGCGCTTCAAGGGCATTAACCCTTCCACAGTCGAATCTGCCGTATGACCCGCTCTCCGTTTCGCCGTCTCGTTTTCTCCCTCGTGCGTCGCCTGCTGTATGTCTGGGTGCGCTCGGAGACGATCAACCAGTCCGCCTTCACCCTCAAGCTAGACCGCAGCAAGCCAGTGTTCTACGTGTTGCAACGCGCCTCACTGAGCGATCTGGCGGTGCTCGATCACGAGTGCAGCAAGGCCGGTCTGCCGCGCCCGGTGGCGGACGTGGCGGTGGGCAATCATGTCGAGCCGGCGGCGTTCATCTTTCTCAACCCGCCCGCCAGCTGGTTCGGCACCCGGACCCGCGCTGCTACGCCAGCGCCGCTGGTGCGACTGGTCGGTGCCCTGGAACAGAACGCCGTAGACAATGCCCAGATCATCCCGGTCAGCGTGTTCTGGGGTCGCTCGCCGGATCGCGAAACCAGTGCCTGGAAGCTGCTGTTTGCCGACAGCTGGGCCGTCACCGGACGGCTGCGCAAGTTGCTCAGTATCGTCATGCTCGGGCGCGAAACCCGCGTGCAGTTCTCCACACCGATCCAGCTCAATGAGCTGGTGGCGCAGAACAAGGGCCACGAGCGCACCCTGCGCATGGTTCATCGCATGCTGCGGGTGCATTTCCGCAACCAGAAGACGGCGGTGATCGGCCCCGACCTGTCGCACCGTCGCAACTTGGTCAAAGGCCTGGTGCACGGCCCGCAGGTGCGTCAGGCAATCAGGGACGAGGCCGAGCGCGAAAGCATTTCGCTGGAAAAGGCCGAAGCGCGGGCGCTGCGCTACGGCAACGAGATCGCCTCGGACTACGCCTACACGGCCGTGCGCTTTCTCGAGGTGGTGCTGTCCTGGTTCTGGAACAAGATCTACGACGGCATCCGCGTCAATCATCTGGAGCCGCTGCAGGAGGCGGTACAGGGCTACGAAGTCATCTACGTGCCGTGCCACCGCAGTCATATCGACTACCTGCTGCTCTCCTATCTGCTGTTCCGCAACGGGCTGACGCCGCCGCACATCGCCGCGGGCATCAACCTCAACATGCCGGTTATCGGCAGCCTGCTTCGTCGTGGCGGCGCCTTCTTCATGCGCCGTACGTTCAAGGGCAACCCGCTCTATACCGCGGTGTTCAACGAGTATCTGCACACCCTGTTCAGCCGTGGCTTTCCGGTGGAATACTTCGTCGAGGGCGGTCGCTCACGTACCGGACGCATGCTGCAACCCAAGACCGGCATGCTCGCCATCACCCTGCGCAGCTACCTGCGCTCCTCGCGCCTGCCGATCCTCTTCGTGCCGGTGTACATCGGCTACGAGCGAGTGCTCGAAGGCCGCACCTATCTGGGGGAGCTGCGCGGTGCAGCGAAGAAGAAGGAATCGATCTTCGACATTTTCAAGGTCATCGGCGCGCTGAAGCAGCGCTTCGGGCAGGTCTGGGTGAATTTTGGCGAGCCGCTGAAGCTCAACGAGTTTCTCGACCAGCAACAACCGGGCTGGCGCAAACAGGAGCTGGCGCCGAACTTCCGTCCCGACTGGCTCAACGAGACCACCAACAAGCTGTCCGAACGCATCGCTCAACGGCTCAACGAAGCCGCCGCGGTCAATCCGGTCAACCTGGTCGCGCTGGCGATGCTCTCCACCAGCCGTCAGGCGCTGGATCGGCGTTCACTGGCGCGCATTCTCGACCTCTATCAGAACCTGCTGCGGGCCGTGCCCTACTCGCCTCACACCACCCTGCCGGACGGTGACGGCGAGGCGCTGATCAGCTATGTGAAGGCACTCGGCCTCTTGGCTGAGCAGAAAGACGCGCTGGGCAACATCCTCTATCTGGACGAGCAAAACGCCGTTCTGATGACCTACTACCGCAACAACGTGATGCATATCTTCGCCCTCCCAGCATTGCTGGCGAGCTTCTTCCAGAGCAGCTCACGGATCAGCCGCGAACAGATCCTGCGGTTCACCGAGGCGCTTTACCCCTATCTGCGCGCCGAGCTGTTCATCCGCTGGGAGCCCGAGCAACTGGGCGCAGTGATCGATCAATGGCTGGATGCCTTCGTCGAACAGGGGCTACTCAAGCGCGACGGCGAGACTTACGTGAGGCCGGCACCCAGCTCTCGTCAGTTCGTCCTGCTGACCTTGCTGGCGCGGGCGATCATGCAGACGCTGCAACGCTTCTACATGGCGATTGCGCTATTGCTCAACAGTGGTCAGAACACCCTCGATGCCGAAGAGCTGGAAAACCTCTGCACGATCATGGCCCAGCGCCTTTCGATTCTGCATGGGCTGAACGCGCCGGAGTTTTTCGACAAGAGTCTGTTCCGCCACTTCATCAAAAGCCTGCTGGATCAGAACGTGCTGCAGCAGGACGCCGCCGGCAAGCTCGGTTACCACGCCAAGCTTGGCGAACTGGCTGAGGGTGTCGCCAAGCGCGTGCTGCCCGCCGAAATCCGTCTCTCCATTCGCCAGGTCGCGTTGGAGCGGCACGACGAGGAACAGCTCTCGGACTGACGCCGCTGGATGCTCAAGCATGGGCGCTCGCAGTCATGTCCTCAGTGGCAACCACGCTAAGGACGCCCAGGCTTAATGCCGAAACGTTCGATTGACGCGGTATGCGCCACCCATACTCAGCAGGTCATCCACCGAACACTTCGGCGGCCTGCCGAGAGGGGACCGTATGACGCACAGCCGTGTGATCGCCTTGTCGCTCGTCCTGGGGATGGGCGGTTGCGCAACGCCCAGTCTGACCAACCTAACGCCCTCCTCCGTTGCCCGCTCACCGGTGCCGCTCTACCCGTTGCGAGCGCAAGTGGATGGGCGAGGCAACCGCATCGCACAAGTCAACGCGGTGATCCATGGCACGCCCTGGGCCATGATGCCGTTGCCGAGTGATCAATACGCGGTGGGCTACTTCGCCGACACCTGCGAAACCAACATTCCCTATCACTTCAGTGTCGGTTATCAGCGCCGCAACTGGTTCGGCTCCGGCTATTCGAGCACCGTCCATGAGAAACGCTTTCCGGAAGCTTCCGGTTACGTCATGAACGTCACTGGCGACCCGCTGCCCGGCGATTGCGCCGCCTCCATTGGCCTGACCCTGCGTGTGGACAGTACGGCCGATGAGGTAGATACCGAGCCGGGCGACGGCAACTGCCAATCCATTTCCAATCGCTGCACGCTGAGAGCAGCGGTTATGGAGAGCAATGCGCACCAGGGCCACGATTTGATAGAGGTTCCGTCAGGGCACTACGTGCTCTCATTGACCGGCACAGAGACTGCAGACGTGCCAAACGATGCGGTTGGCGATCTGGACATCACGGATGGTCTGACGCTGTCAGGCCTCGGGCGAGCCGCGAAAAATGATGACCTGCAAGTCATCATCGACGGCGGGGCCATCGACCGGATTTTCGATATCTATGCCGCCGCGCCGAGAGCGGTGACGCTCAGCTATCTGCGGCTGGAAAACGGCAGGCCCATGGGCAGCGGCGGCGGCGCAATCTGGAATCGCGGCAACCTGCGCATGGACCGAATGCTGTTACGTGGCAACACCATCGACCATGAACTGGAAACCTCCTGCGCGGCCTTTCCCAGTCGACGCCTGTGCAACCGTGGCGCGGGGTTGTTCAACGAGGGGCAGGCACTGGTTGCGCGCTCGACCATCGAACAGAATTCGACCGGGTACCAGTCCGGCCATGGCGGTGGCATTTCCAATATGGGCGCGGCGGCGCAGCTGTATCTGCGCAACAGCCTGATTACCGCCAATGACGCTCGCTTTTGGGGTGGGCTAGTGAACTATCAGGGCACCGTCGACATTTTGAACAGCACCTTTGTCGACAATCGCAGTACCACCGGTGGTGTCCGAGCCGCAGAAATCGGCAACATCGACGGGAAAGTCTCGGTCCGCAACGCGACCTTCAGCAATCACTCGCAGCTGTTCAGCCATTCGGGGACTGGCGAGTTCCGGCTGGCCAACAGCCTGGTCGAAGTACGCACATTCGGCGACATGCCGTTCTGCAGTGGCGCGCTGACCAGTGGCAGCTTCAATGCCATCGGTGGCTCCGGAGGAGGACTTTTCGACTTCCTGAGTGGCTGCGGCTTCACGCCCACTACCGCGGATGAAGCCGGAGTACGCATGGTTCTCGGATCACTGCAGGACAACGGAGGTCCGACCCGCACCGTCGCGCTGCGTGAGCCGTTCGAAGACAGCCCCTATTTCGATCCCATCGACATGGGCGGTGTGCTTTGCCCGGACACCGACCAGCGCGGCAACCCGCGTGACGATCGGCAGTGCGACCCAGGCGCTTTCGAGTTCTGACCCGCGTGGCCGCCAGTTAGCTGCTGAGGACCTCCAGCTTGGCGCGGATGAAGTCCGTATGTGCCACGTACAGCAGGTCGGCGATACGGCGGATCAGGTGGTCTTCGTATCGGTGGATATCGCCATCGACGGCGGCGACGCGCCATAGCGCCTTGATCAGAACAAATTTTTCGTCCATCGAATATTGCGCGTTGATCAGCGTGGTGAATTCATACAGTGAAGTCGACCGCTCGGCGGTTTCCTGCGCGGAGGCGACCAGCGATGCAAGCTCGCCGTCCTCTACCCCGGAGCCGAGGCGGATGGCTTCGATAATGGCTTTTTGTTCTTCTGCATCGCTTTCGTAATCCGCACGGCCGACTTCGATCAGCAGCGCTGCTGCGGCCACTTCAACGCTGTGTGCCGTAGGCTGATCGTCCTCACTGCGGTCGAACAGCGACTTGAGTGATTTGAGCATGGTTTCATTCCTCTGCACGGGTTGGTGTTCGAACGGGTCCGCAGCGAAGGTTCAGCCGCAATCGTGTCGCTGGTCAGCGCGTAGCGGATGTTCGCTTTGGCAGATTGATAAATCCGCTCATGATGATCTTTTGTAGCCGTGAAGCGTCTAGAAGTTGCACCAACGCGATTGTTATAGCGACACCGCGCCTGCTCTAGACCGAGCGGCGAACATCGCTGAATGTCGCCGGTCGGCCAGTAACGTCCCGGCCACGGGTCAACGAAACGGTTGAAACAAGCTGCTGCCACCGTTTGGCACGCCGCGACTGGCCTATTAAGCTCGCTGCATCACTCAGAGGATTTATCCATGCTGCGCACCACTGCTTTGCTCACCGGTTTGATGCTCTCCGCCAGCGCCTGGGCGCTTTCGCTGTCCGACCTAAGCCAGGGCGACGCCAACAAAGCGCTGAAGGACGCGCTGAGCCAGGGGACGAAAGTTGCCGTGCAGCAGCTGGGCCGTCCCGGGGGCTTCAGTAATGATCCGGATGTGCGCATCGAACTGCCGGGCAACATCGGCAAGGCCTCGCGCATGTTGAAGATGATGGGCATGGGCGCTCAGGTCGAAGAGCTGGAAACCGGCATGAACAAGGCCGCCGAAGCCGCTGTACCGCAAGCGCAGGCGTTGCTGCTGGAGGCGGTGAAGAAGATGACCGTCGCCGACGCCAAGGCGATCCTGAGCGGCGGCAATGACTCAGCGACTCAGTATCTGAACAAGACCAGCCGTGACGAAATCCGCGCCCGGTTCCTGCCGATCATCAAGCAGGCCACCGACCAGGTCGGCGTGGCCCAGCAGTACAACGCGCTGGCTGGCAAAGTCTCCGGCCTGGGTGCGGTCGATCCCCGGTACGGCACGGTAGAGGGTTACGTGGCCGAGCAAGCGCTCGATGGGTTGTTCACTGTTATCGCCGAACAGGAAGCCAGCATTCGTCAGAATCCGGCGCAGGCAGCCACCAGCGTGGCAAAAAAGGTTTTCGGCCTGTTGATGGGTAACTGATCGAACATCTTCAAGGCTGCACAACGATGTATCACGGAGAGAAGTTCAACGCCTGGACGCACCTGACAGGCGGGGTGCTGGCGCTGATCGGGACAGTCTGGCTGCTGATCCTCGCGGCCATGGACGGCGATCTGATGAAGATCGTCAGCGTCGCCATCTACGGGTTCACCCTGGTGCTGCTGTACAGCACCTCGACGCTCTATCACAGCGTCCGTGGCCGCGCCAAAGCGGTAATGCAAAAGCTCGATCACCTGTCCATCTATCTGCTGATTGCCGGCAGCTACACACCGTTCTGCCTGGTCACTCTACGGGGCAGCTGGGGCTGGTGGCTGTTCGGGATCGTGTGGTCATTGGCAATCATCGGCATGCTGCAGGAGATCAAGCCAAGGTCGGAGGCGCGGGTGCTGTCGATCGTCATCTACGCCATCATGGGCTGGATCGTGCTGGTGGCGGTCAAGCCACTGCTCGCCGCCCTGGGCACCACCGGCTTCGGCTGGCTGGTTGCCGGCGGCGTGTTCTATACGGTTGGCATCATCTTCTTTGCCTACGATCAGCGCTTCCGCCACTGGCATGGCATCTGGCACCTGTTCGTCATCGCCGGCAGCCTGCTGCATTTTGTGGCCATTCTGCGCTACGTGGTCTGACGCCATCCCCCTGCGTCGGTCAGCTACAGCTCGTGCATGCGGTTGACCTGCTGCGCCAGGCGCATGGTCTCGTGCTCTTCAAGCTGCAGCATTTCGCCGAGCAGCTCACGTGCCTTGTCCAGCAATGGACGCTTTTCCAGCGAGCGGTACAGGTCGATGATACGGTTGTGAAGGGCGAAGACCTCGCGTGAAATGTCGTCGACACTCATCTGTGCATAGGCATCGCTGTCGAAATCCAGCGCAAGTATCTCGCCCTCGACCGCCTCGTGCAGTCGGGCTTGCAGCGCGCGCGGGTCCGCATGCTCCTTGATCCGCTCAATCGTGCGCATCAGCTCTTGCTCATGCTGCGCGAGATAAGTCATCAACATCGTGGCCAATGAGTCGCTGCGCTCATCGGCGGCCTCTGTCATGCATTCGGAAAGCCGGGCATGGGCCTGGCTGGTCCAGTCGATCAGGTCTTCGCATCGTTCGATGTTCATACCACCTCCATCCGCCGCGTTTGATTTGCCGAGCAGGATAGCCAGCAGAGTTGCGCGTCAAGCGGTCACCCGATGCAAACACGTGCAGCCCGGATTGGCCAGTGCTGGGTGTCGGTCGCCATGGGCGCCGCAGCAATCATGCTCCGTCAGCCTGTCTCAAGCCAACGCCCTCCGGCGGTTGTCAGTCAGCTGAGCGGAACAGGATATCGAACGACGTCCAGCCGTCGCGGCTGTTGCAATAGATCTCGCCATGGTGCGCCTCGATGATCGACCTGGTGATCGCCAAGCCCAGTCCGGCATTGCTCGGGCTGCCTTCCCGGCGCGCGGGGTCGACGCGATAGAAGCGGTCGAACAGTCGCGGCAAGTGTTGTTCAGGAATGCCCGCGCCCGGGTTGCCGATGCTCAGCGACACCCCCTGCTCGCCCGCCTCGATGGCCAGCTGGATCGTGCCGCCGTCGGGCGTATAGCGCAGCGCATTGGACAGCAGGTTCGACAGCGCGCGCCGCAGCATGGCGGGATCCCCGTGGATGCGCGCATCGCCCGACAGCACGAAACGGATACCGCGCTCGTCGGCGGTCAGCTGGTAGAAGTCCAGCAACGTCTCGCACAGGGCATTCAGCTCGATCGACTGCCGCTCGGGAACCACCAGCCCGTTATCGGCTTTTGCCAGGAACAGCATGTCGTCAATCATCCGCGCCATGCGGCGCAGCTCGTCCAGATTGGAATACAGGTTCTCCTGGTAGTCCTCGCGGCTGCGCGCGCGGGTCAGAACCACCTCGGTGTGCGTCATCAGATTGGACAATGGCGTGCGCAGCTCGTGGGCGATGTCGGCCGAGAAGTTCGACAGCCGCACAAAGGCGTCCTCCAGCCGCGCCAGCATCGCATTGAACGCCAGCACCAGCTGCTGCAACTCCGCCGGCGTCGACTCGGACGGAATGCGCTCGGTCAGCGACTTTGCCGACACCGATGCTGCCACCAGTGTCACCTCGCGCAACGGCCGCAGCCCACTACGTGCCAATAGCCAGCCGAGCCCGCCGCTGAGCAGCGCACAGAGCACCAGCGCGCCCCAGAGCCATCCCGCCAGCGTGTTCAGGAAGACTTTGTGCGTGGTGATATCGAGCGCCAACTCGATGCTCAGTGGACGACCCGCCACCTCGATGACGGCAGCCCGGCGACGCCACACCCGCGGCATGTCTGCGCTGACCGAACCATACGCATGTGTTTCGACCGCGTAGGCGGCGCCGCTGGCGGCAAACAGCACCTGACCCTCGGCATCGACTATCCGCACCGCCAGGTCGCTATGCCCGCCTAGCAATGCCTGCAGTTGCGGCCGCAGCGCGTCGAACCCGGCCAGATCATCTAAGCCCCGCAGCAGCTGTCGGCTGGCCTGGAGCTTGTCTTCCAGCGTATGCCGATCCAGCTCGTCGAAGTGGTGCTGACTCAACTGGAAGAAAAAGAAGCCCGCCGCGCCGAGCACGCCTGTGACCGCGAGCATGAACATCAGGCTCAGCCTGGCGGTTAGCGACAACTGCTTCATCATGCTGGGTCCGGCTCGTCGATCATGTAGCCCATGCCACGCGCGGTATGGATGAGTTTGGGTTCGAAGCCATCGTCGATCTTCGCGCGAAGCCTGCGAATCGCCACCTCGATGACATTGGTGTCGCTGTCGAAATTCATGTCCCAGACCTGCGAGGCGATCAGCGACTTGGGCAGTACTTCGCCGCGGCGACGCAGCAGCAGCTCCAGCAGGGCGAACTCCTTGGCAGTCAGGTCGATGCGCTGACCGGCACGGACTGCACGGCGCTTGAGCAGATCCACCTCCAAATCAGCAATGCTCAGCTGAGTCTGCAAGGCAGCGGCACTGCCCCTGCGCAACAAGGTGCGCACCCGCGCCAGCAGTTCGGAAAAGGCGAACGGCTTGATCAGGTAGTCATCCGCGCCCAGCTCCAGGCCCTTGACCCGGTCTTCCACGCGATCACGTGCGGTAAGGAACAACACCGGCACCTCCTGCCCCGCTGCACGAACCATGCGCAGCACTTCCCAGCCGTCCAGACCCGGCATCATCACATCCAGGATCAGCAGGTCGTAGGGCGTGCTCAGCACGTGCTGCAAGGCGTCAGTGCCGCTGGTGACGCGGTCGACAGAGAATCCTGCCTCGCTCAGGCCCTGCTGCAGGTAGGTTCCGGTTTTCGGTTCGTCTTCAGCGACCAGAAGCTTCATTCGGCTCGTCCTCTCTATCCATCATCCAAGTCTGCCGGTAACACCTCCGACGGACCACAAGCTGACAAAAAAGTAATGTTCCGCTCAGCTTGCAGAAAGCCTATTCAGGCTATGTTGACAGCCAGACGAAGCGTTAGAAGCAACACCTTGACCTTGCCATTAGGACAAGGTTGATGATCAAGCCTCGCCGGACTGGCCGGCATCTACAGAGGGCTTCTCATGAACTCCACCCAGCTTCAGGTTCAAGGCATGACGTGCGGCGCCTGCGTTCGACACGTCACTCAGGCGTTGAGCACCATCGCCGGCGTCGAGGCTGTCGAGGTTGATTTGCAAAGCGGACGGGTTCGCATCGATGGGGATGTTGAAAACGCTGCATTAATTGCCGCCCTGAACGGGGCCGGCTACCCCGCTCAGCTCACGAGCCAGACCACATCCGTCGCAGCACCGAAAACAGGCTGTGGCAGCGGCTGCGGTTGCCGTTGATTTTCCATCAAGGAGTGCTGTCATGCGTTTCCTAAAACCCAAGTTCGCATTCATTGCCGCCTTGTTTATGGCCGGCAGCGTCCATGCCGCTGATGTAATCGACGTGCACCGGGACGCCAACTGCGGTTGCTGCAAGGACTGGGTCAAGTACCTGCAGGCCAATGGTTTCGAGGTTCGCGACCATGTTGAAAGCAACATGTCGGCTGTCAAGGAGCGTCTGGGCGTGGCACCGCGGCTGGGCTCGTGCCATACCGGCGTGATCGACGGCAAATTCGTGGAAGGTCACGTGCCGGTTGCGCAGATCCGCGAGCTGCAACAACGCCGCGACCTGCTTGGCGTGGCTGCGCCCGGTATGCCTGCCGGCTCACCCGGGATGGATTATGGCCAGCCAGCACAGGCCTATCAGGTCATCGGGCTGACAGACAAAGGCACCGATCTGGTGTTGGCCAACTACCCGGCAGAGTGAATCTGGCCGAAACCTCTGCGTCTGCCTGCCTCAGCGCTGGCAGACGCATTTGCAATCAGAGCTGAGCACAACAGGATCTCCATGCGCCGTACATCATCGCGCCGTACCTTCGTTAAAAGTCTGGCCGCCGGAGGGATCGTCGCCGGGATGGGCGTCTGGCGTCAGCCTGTGTGGGCCGTTGCGCGTCCTCACCAGACCGGTGACCAGGGTGTATTGGCCGGAACGCAGTTCGACCTGACTATCGACTCGCTGGGGGTCAACTTCAGCGGTCGCGAGCGCACCGCAATGGCCATCAACGGGAGTATTCCCGGTCCTCTGCTGCGCTGGCGTGAAGGCGACACCGTGACGCTGCGAGTGCACAACCGCCTGCCGCAGGATACGTCGATCCACTGGCACGGCATCCTGCTGCCAGCCAACATGGACGGAGTGCCCGGCTTCAGTTTTGCTGGCATCGCACCGGATGGAATGTACGAGTACCGCTTCCGCGTCAAACAGAGCGGTACCTACTGGTATCACAGCCACTCCGCGTTTCAGGAACAGCTGGGTGTCTACGGGCCGCTGGTCATCGATCCGCTCGAGCCCGAACCCTTCGAGTACGAGCGTGACTACGTGGTGATGCTCACCGACTGGACCGATGAAGGCCCGGCCCGCGTACTCGACAAGCTGAAGAAGCAATCCGATTACTACAACCGCGGGCGGCGGACCCTCGGCGACTTCATCAATGATGTCGCCGACCAGGGCTGGCGCGAGACCGTTGGCAATCGCTGGGCCTGGGCAAAGATGAAGATGACGCCCACGGATCTCGCCGACATCAGCGGCGAAACCTACACCTACCTGCTCAATGGCCAGGCACCGGACGGCAACTGGACCGGTGTTTTCGAGTCGGGTGAGCGAGTGCGTCTACGCCTGATCAACGGCTCGGCCATGACCTATTTCGACTTCCGCATTCCGGGCCTGAAGCTCACCGTGGTGGCCGTGGACGGACAGAACGTCGAGCCGGTCGAGGTCGATGAACTGCGCCTGGCGGTCGCCGAAACGGTCGACGTGATCGTCACGCCGGATGGCGGTCAGGACGCCTATACCCTGTTCGCCCAATCAATGGACCGCAGCGGCTTCGCCCGCGGCACCTTGGCCGTTCGTCAGGGGCTGAGCGCGCCGGTGCCCGAGCCCGATGCGCGTCCTGAGCTGAGTATGGATGACATGGGGCATGGCGATCACGGCGCACATGCGGCGGGCAACGATCAGCCGGCGATGCAGCACGAAGCTCCACAGCACGGCCAGATGAACCATGGCCAAATGGACCACAGCAGCATGGGCGGCATGGACCATTCGGCAATGGGCCACGGTGGCGGTGCCAGCAGCCAGATGCAGACCCACCCTGCCAGTGAGAAGGGCAATCCGCTGGTCGACATGCAGACCATGATGCCCGTGCCAAAGCTGGATGATCCGGGTATCGGACTGCGCGATAACGGCCGCCGCGTGCTGACCTACGCTGACCTGCGCAGCACCTTCCCCGACCCGGACGGCCGAGAGCCGACGCGCACCATCGAGCTGCACCTGACCGGTCATATGGAGCGCTTCGCCTGGTCATTCGACGGGATCCCGTACGCGAAATCCGAACCGATCCGTCTCAAGTACGGCGAGCGGGTGCGCTTCGTGCTGGTCAACGACACCATGATGCACCACCCCATTCACCTGCACGGGTTGTGGAGCGATCTTGAGGATGAACACGGCCGGTTCCAGGTACGCAAGCACACCATCGACATGCCTCCCGGCTCCAAACGGAGTTATCGCGTCACGGCTGATGCACTCGGGCGCTGGGCTTACCACTGCCACATGCTGATGCACATGGACCTCGGGATGTTCCGCGAAGTCCGGGTCGAAGAATAAGGAGAACCTCATGAGCATTATCAAGCGCAACTCACTGTTGGTGTTCGGCCTACTCGCCGCCCTGCCGCTGACCGCTCTGCAGGCACAGACCGAGCACGACGGTCACCATCCGGCTGAAACCCCGCCGCAGCACGCCGCCCCAGAGGCTGGTCACCCGCAGAAGCCGCAAGGCGGCATGATGAACCATGACGGGATGGGCCACGGCAGCATGGATCACGACCAGATGATGCAGATGCATGAGCAGCACATGGGGTCCGGGCAGATGGACCACGGCAACATGGGCTCAGCGCCTCATCAACCCCAGGGGCATGACGATAAGAGCCCGAAGCATGACCATTAAGCTCGCGCTGCTAAGCGCGCTCTGCCTGGCTGCCGCCACCAGCCAGGCGCAGGAAGCGATGGACCACTCCGGCCATGCCGGCCACTCACCGGCCGCCCCCGTTCCCGCTGAAAGTCACTCTCATGACCATTCGCAGCCGAACCACAACGCAATCGGACCGCGGCATGATGGATCATGGCGCGATGGATCATGGGACGATGGACCATTCAGGTCACGCCATGCCGCATCCACCCCCAACGGGGATCCCGCCAGGCGAGGCAGATCGCCCGCCTGTCCCGACGCTTAGTCCCGCCGACATCGAGGCGGCCTTTCCCGACCTGCCCGAACACGGCATGCATCAGGGCAGCAGCCATTTCATGTTCGTCGCCGACGAGCTGGAATGGCAGGACGCCGATGCCGGAAGCACGCTGGCCTGGGATCTGAGTGGTTGGGCTGGCGGCGATATCGACCGGCTGGCATTTCGCTCGGAAGGCGAGCGAACCAATGGGCATACCGAAGAAGCCGAACTGCAGCTGCTCTGGAGCCACGCAATAGGTCCCTGGTGGGAAACCGTCGCCGGTGTCCGCCAAGACTTCGAACCCGGCTCGCCGCAAACCTGGGCGGCATTCGGCGTGCAGGGAATGCCACTGTTTGGGCTGGAAACCGAGGCCACAGCGTTCCTTGGCGAGGGCGGTCAGTCCGCGCTCCGGTTGGAAGCCGAGTACGACCTGCTGCTGACGCAGCGTTGGGTGCTTCAGCCCACCGCCGAGCTTAATCTGTATGGACGCACGGACGAATCCCGTGGCATCGGCTCCGGGCTCAGCGACGCGAGCGTCGGGCTTCGGTTGCGCTATGAGATCAGCCGACAGTTCGCGCCTTACGTGGGCGTCAGCTGGAGCCGGGCTTACGGCAACAGCGCCGAGCTGCTGCGGGCGGAGGATGAAGACACAAGCGAGGCTCGCCTGGTGGCGGGTATCCGATTCTGGTTCTGAGGTAATGGATGATGCTCAAAACCCTGACGACACTGCTACTGGCTGCAGTGGCATTGGTGCTGGCCGCTGCGGCCGTGGTGTACTTCGGAGTCGTCAACGTCGGAGCCGACGTGCCGCATAGCGGGCCGGTCCACGCGCTGTTGGAGACCGCCCGCCAGCGCTCCGTGGCGGTCCGTGCCGAAGCTATCGAGGTGCCGGAACTGGGCGATGCCGAACTGATTCGCTCAGGCGCTGGCAACTACGAAGCCATGTGCGTCGTTTGCCATCTCGCACCGGGTACCGGACCGACCGAGCTGAGCGAAAATCTCAGCCCGGCGCCGCCGAATCTGACTGACGCAAACCGCAAGCGCGACCCGGCCGAGGATTTCTGGACGATCAAACACGGGATTCAAGCCTCCGGTATGCCTGCATGGGGCCGGAGCATGGAAGACCGCTACATCTGGGAGCTGGTCGCCCTGCTCGAGCAACTGCCCGAGCTGACAGCCATGGAATACAAAGCGCTGGTGGCCACGAGCGGTGGTCATCATCACGGTGGTGGGGAAACTCACATGCCCAGTGCTGCGCCCGTGGCTAAAGACGATCACCATAGCGACATGCACTCGTCTGAAAACCACCATCAGGCAGCGGAGCCCAAGCCTGACATCCACCGTCATGCCGACGGCAGCGATCACGTTCATTGACCCACTGCTCCGCGGCGTCTGGCTCAGACGCCGCGGAGCCTCATCGGTTTTAGCCCTGGGAGGCTGCGACTGTTTCGCTGCTAGACGCGTCACCGAAGTCAGACGGACGATAGGCATCGCGCCACGCCTGATAGCGCTGATCCTGCCAGACCCGCGAATGCAACTGCGCCATGCCGTCCGGATCGTTCAGCAAGCGCCAGCGAGCCGCTTCGGCAGCCCCGTTTGGCCCCGCATCGAGGATCTGCTGCATACGTTGTTCACGCAGCGACTCGGCACCCGCAACCACCTTGGCATGCCGCGCCCGCGCCATCCCGCATACCAACGCGTTGTAGATCGGATCGACAGTGGCCGCGATAAAGCCGTTCGCCAGTGCGTTGGCCTGGTTCTCCCGCGTGTAGCGGTCGGTCGATGCCAGTTCCTGTGGCGGCTGGAATTCCTCGGGGATGAGGAACAACTTGCGGCGAAAAGCGGCCTGCCCCAGGCCCGTGCGGCTGGTGATCACCGATACCGGCGCCGACAGGATCAGCGAAACCACAATCGGCGCCAACCACCAGAGGAAGGCTGGGTCTAGCCAGCCCACCAGCGCCATCCAGAGTACGCCCAGCAGCATCTGCGGACCGTGCCGGCGCAAGGCTTCGCTCCAGGGTGTCGCATTATCGGCGCGCTGCGGTGAGTTCCACTGCACCGACCAGCCGAGGAACGCGGCGCTGACGAATACCGTGTGGAACAACATGCGCACCGGCGCGGCCAGCATGGAAAACAGGCTTTCCAGCAGCATCGACAGCAGCAGGCGAGCACGCCCGCCGTACTCGTGAGCGCCCTGAATGCAGATCAGCAACACGCTGAGCAGCTTCGGCAGGAACAACAGCGTCAGCGTCGCCGAGAACAGCGCGATAGCCTCCTGCGGGTGCCACTGCGGCCACAGCGGATACAGCTGGTTCGGCTGCAGGAAGTACTCCGGCACCATCAGCGTATGAATCGCCAGCAGCCCGGTCGACAGCGCCAGAAAGACGAACCACAGCGGCGCCGACAGGTAGGACATCACCCCTGTCAGGAACACGAAGCGGTGCACCGTGTGCATGCCCTTGACCAGGAACAGCCGGAAATTCATCAGATTGCCGTGGCACCAGCGACGGTCGCGCTTGAGCTCGTCGAGCAGGTTCGGCGGCAACTCCTCGTAGCTGCCCGGCAGGTCATAGGCAATCCACACCCCCCACCCCGCACGACGCATCAGCGCCGCTTCGACGAAGTCGTGGGACAGGATGTCGCCCGCGAACGCACCTTTGCCAGGCAAAGGCGCCAGAGCGCAGTGCTCGATGAAGGGTTTGACCCGGATGATCGCGTTGTGACCCCAGTAGTGGGACTCGCCCAATTGCCAGAAATTGAGCCCGGCCGTGAACAACGGACCATAGACCCGCGTGGCGAACTGCTGCATGCGCGCATACAACGTATCCATGCCGGACGCCTTCGGCGCCGTCTGGATAATGCCTGCGCCGGGGTTGGCTTCCATCAGCCGCACCAGACTGGTCAGGCAGTCGCCACTCATGACGCTGTCAGCGTCGAGCACCACCATGTAACGGTAGCTGCTGCCCCAGCGACGGCAGAAGTCGTCGATGTTGCCGCTCTTGCGCTTCACACGGCGACGACGGCGCCGGTAGAAGATATGGCCGAAGCCATCGACGCTCCGGCAGACCTCCAGCCAGGCCTTCTGCTCGGCGACGCAGGTATCGGGATCGTTGCTGTCGCTGAGCACGAAAATATCGAAGTGCTCCAGCTGTCCCGTCGCCTTGAGCGACTCGAACGTCGCGCGCAGTCCGGCGAACACCCGCGGCACGTCTTCGTTGGCAATGGGCATCACCAGCGCCGTGCGTGCCTCGCGCGGGATCGGCTCATCGCCCAGCGTCGTTGCCGAAATATTGTATTGGTCGTGCCCCTTGAGCAGCTGAAAGAAGCCCATCAGCGCCGTCCAGAAGCCCACCGACACCCAGCAGAACAACAGCGCGAACAGCAGCAGAATGCTCGTCTGCACCACATACGGAAGGATCTGCCGTGCGGATTCCTGCAGCGGCTGCTGAAACACCTCCTGCAGATCGATCAGCGCCCAGCCCTGATACGGCAGCACCGATTTCATGTGCCAAGTCGCGATGACGGTCTGCACCAGCATCAGCACCAGCAATGTGGCGCGCCGGACGCCTGCCACCTTGCGCCAGCCAGAACGATCAACGGACTGAGCAGGCGGCAGCTCCACCGTGCGGTTCTTCTTGTGTAGCAAGCGCCACCAGCTGAGCCGCAACACGTTGGTATGCCAGGGTTCCGGCACCATGCGTGTGCGCACGATGGGTGGTGTCGACTCGATGCAGGTGCGGCCCTGATGGTCAAGCGTGAGGGCTTTGGCACGCTCCAGGGTTTCACCCCAGCCGAGTTTCAGCCGAGCAGCAACCGAGCCCAGCAGAGCACCTCCGCCCGGCTCGGTGCTATCGGGAGTCGGCACCGCCCGACCCAACGCCCGGTGAATATCCGCCAGCCCACCGTCACCCTGCTCCAGGTTCTGGATAAGGGCCTGGCGCTGCGGGTCATCAAGCGGCAGCTGGCTGATGTAGCGCCCGGTAATCGCCGGGTCCACGGGACTATTCATTGGTCGGAATCTGGTAGCTCCAGGTTTCGGAAAGCGTCTTCTCGCCTTCCACCAGGGCTGCGCGCAATTCCACCGGACGTTTGGGATCGCGCACCTTCAGACGCAAGGTCAGGCGCCAGCCATCAGTCACCGGGTTGTGCCGCAGGTTGTTTTCCACCAATTCGGCGTTCTCGCCGATGCTGACCCGCGTGGTGACCGGCGCATCCGCCGGCAGTTCGGCCAGATTGGGGCCAACGAAATCGACGATCAGCGCGGTGCTGCCGTCAGGCTGACGAATCAGGTTGGACTGTTTGACGTCGCCTGCAGACAGGCGCGTCTGGCTGACCCAGGCGAGCTGCTGATCATGCAGCGCCGGTTCGTCCAGGGTGAAGTGCAGACGGTACTCGAAGTCCAGCGGCTCGCCGGGCTCGGGTTGCTGCTCCGGCACCCAGAACGCGACGATGTTGTCATTGGTTTCGTCAGGCGTCGGAATCTCGATCAATTCCACGCGACCCTTGCCCCAATCGCCCTTGGGCTCGACCCAGCCGCTAGGGCGCAGCTCGTAGCGGTCGTCCAGATCCTCGTAGCGGTTGAAATCGCGGGTGCGCTGGAGCAGACCGAAACCGCGCGGGTTCTCGACCGCGTAACTGCTGATCGCCAGCCGCTTGGGATTGTTCAGCGGCCGCCAGATCCACTCGTCAGCGCCGGTGTGAATCGCCAGCCCTTCGGAGTCATGCAGCTGCGGCCGATAGTTGAGCAGGTCACTGGGCTGGTTGGCGCCGAACAGATACATGCTGGTCAGCGCACCGATGCCGAGTTTCTCCACAGGCTCGCGCAGAAAGACGCGCGCTTTGACGTCGACCGTACTGTCCTTGCCCGGCGTAACCACCATTCGATAGGCACCGGTGGCACGGGGCGAATCGAGCAGCGCATAGATCACCAGATTGCGGCGATCCGCTTCGGGGCGTTCGATCCAGAACTCACGGAAGCGCGGGAACTCTTCTCCGCTTGGCAAGGCAGTATCGATAGCCAGACCACGCGCAGACAGGCCATATACCTGATCCTTACCGATCACCCGGAAATAGCTGGCACCGAGCAGCGTCATCAGCTCGTCGGCCTTATCCGCCTTGTTCAGCGGATAGAGCACCTTGAAGCCGGCAAAACCCAGGTTTTCCAGCGCAGCAGGTTCAATCTCGACCTTGCCGAATTCAAACATGTCAGGGTTATAGCGGACCTTTTCGACGCCTTTTGCGGTGATCTCATTGATCCTCACCGGCACGTTGAAGTGCATGCCCTGGTGATAGAACTGCACTTCGAAGGGCGTCGGCGCGTCGTGCCATAGCGCTTTGTCGCCACGGAAACGCAATTGCTGATAATCGGCAAAGGCCATGTTGCGAAACACCGGCGGCAGATTGCTCTGCGGCGCCGTATAGTCTTCGGCCGCCAGCTTTTCCGCCTTGGCCGCCACATCATCTAGGCTGAACGCCCAGCTACTGCTGGCAAACAGTCCCACACACAGACTCAACGTCATTCCCAGTGCCCGACTCGTGCGAGCGCCTGTTTTGAAATGATAGGTACGTGACACATTGCCTCCTGAGCAATCGCGATTACCGCTGACCGCGTAGCGGCCCGGTTTGCTGTCATTGGTCTTCCTCAGTGGCAAATGATTCACTGGAAAGCCAAGCAAAGCGGCAAATCATCCCACGCCGCATGGGCGCCGGATAGCTGCTCCGAGAGGTCTTTTTTTCAGATTGCTCAATGCCGCTCAGCCCCCAGCCAGAGCGGGCTGAAGGCCAGGCGGCCGGCGCTCGATTGAACGCCTTACAGAAGGGTGAATTGCCCCCGTTTTACTGCAGCTGAATCGAGCCCGATTTGCACCTCGAACACGCCGGGCTCGGCTACCCGATCGAGCTGCGCATTGACGAATTCCAGGTCTTCTTCAGTAAGTTTGAAGCGGACTTCCCGCGTCTCGCCCGCCTTGAGGAACACCTTGCGAAACCCTTTGAGTTCCTTGACCGGACGAATCACCGACGCCACCTCGTCGCGAAGGTACAGCTGCACGACTGTCGCGCCCTCACGCGACCCGGTGTTCTTCAGCGTCACGCTGGCTTCCAGGCCGTCGCCGCGTTTCATGGTCGGACTGGACAAGCGCACCTCGGACAGTTCGAAGTCGGTGTAGCTCAGGCCATAACCGAAGGGGTACAGCGGCCCATTGGGTTCTTCGAAATACTGCGAGGTGTAGTTGCCCGGCTTGCCCTCGACATAGGGCCGACCGACACGCAGATGGTTGTAGTAAGTAGGGATCTGCCCCACCGAACGTGGAAAGGAGATCGGCAGCTTGCCAGCCGGGTTCTGGTCGCCAAACAGCACGTCAGCGATGGCATGCCCGCCTTCGGTACCGCTGAACCAGGTTTCAACAACTGCGTCGGCGTTGGCCTTAGCCCAGTTGAGGTCCAGCGGGCGGCCGTTCATCAGCACCAGCACCAGTGGCTTGCCGGTTTTCTTGAGCGCCCTCAGAAGCGCCTGCTGGCTTTTGGGAATCTGCAGGCTGGTGCGGCTTGACGCTTCATGAGACATGCCGCGCGATTCGCCCACTGCCGCAACGATTACGTCAGCCTTTTCGGCAAGCGCGACTGCTTCGGCAATCATGGCGTCCGGCGAACGAGGGTCCTGCACCACCTCGGGTTTGTCCCAGTTGAGGAAGTTCAGGTACTCGACCATGTGTGGGTCGTCGGTGATATTGGCGCCGCGAGCATGGTGCACAACGGCTTCATCACCCACGGCATCAAGCAAGCCCTGACGCACGGTGACTGACTGTTTGGCAACGCCCGCTGCGGACCAGCTGCCCATCATGTCGACCGGCGAATCGGCCAGCGGCCCCACCAGCGCGATGGTGCCGCGCTTTTGCAACGGCAAGGTCTGCTTCTTGTTTTCAAGCAGCACGATTGATTCACGCGCTACGGCTCTGGCGGCTTCGCGATGCAAACGGCTTTCCGCGTTGACGTCTGCCGGATCATCCTCTGCCGACCCGATGCGCCGGAACGGATCATGAAAAAGACCCATGTCGTACTTGGCGCCAAGCACCTCGCGCACAGCCGTGTCGATCTCACCGATCCCGACCTCGCCTGACGCCACCAGCCCCGGCAGTTCCTCGCGATACAAGGCGTCGGCCATGCTCATGTCGATGCCAGCCTTGATCGCCAGCTTTGCTGCCTCACGACCGTCCTTTGCAACGCCATGCCGGATCAGTTCGCTGATCGCCCCGTGGTCGCTGAGGGCCACGCCATCGAAACCCCAGTCGCGCCGCAGCAAATCCTGCAGCAGCCAGGTGTTGGCGCTGGCCGGCACCCCGTTGATGGAGTTCAGGGCAACCATCACCCCACCCGCTCCGGCATCGATAGCGGCTTGGTAGGGCGGCAGGTAGTCCTGATGCATGCGCATCGGGCTCATATCCACCACGTTGTAGTCACGCCCGCCTTCAACCGCACCGTAGAGGGCGAAATGCTTGACGCTCGCGGTCACGCTGTCCGCTGCAGTGGGCGACTCGCCCTGATAGGCCTGCACCATGGTTCGCGCGATTTCCGAGACCAGATAGGGGGCTTCGCCAAACCCTTCGGAGGTCCGCCCCCAACGCGGATCGCGGGAGATATCCACCATCGGCGCAAAGGTCATGTCCAGGCCATCGGCACTGGCTTCAATGGCCTGCACGCGCCCGCTTGTGGCGATGGTGTCGAGATCCCAGCTTGAGGCCAGGCCCAGGCCGATAGGAAAGATCGTCCGGTGGCCATGAATGACGTCATAGGCAAAGAAGATCGGAATCTTCATCCGGCTGCGCAACGCCGCTTCCTGCATCGGCCGGTTGTCATGCCGGGTCACCGTGTTGAAGGTGCCGCCGATGTGGCCGGCCGCCAGCTCATCGAGAATGCGCTCGCGCGGCATGTCCCCGCCTATGCTGATCAGCCTCAACTGGCCGACCTTCTCTTCCAGCGTCATCTTTTCGATCAGGCTGGCGATGAACGCCGGCTTGTCATCCAGCAACGGGGAGCGGGGCTCGGCGGCGACTGATTGCAGCGAAAGACCGGCCATCAGACCGAGCAGATACAGCCTTTTCATTATTGGGAAATTCCTGAGCCTGAGAGGCTAATGAGACGAACCATCTGATTCCGGCAGCGCCGGCACAAACGTTGCCGAGTATGGGTTTTCCGATGGTTTACAACCAGTGCTATGCAACGTCGGCGCAGCCGTTGCAGCGTGCGGTTACGGGCCTCTGGAATGACCGGCGCGCAAGCCGCGCCGGGTCTGTTGCCAGAACACCATGGTGCAGTTGTTTGAGCCGGCGGGGATGCACTCACCTGGACGACGTCGGCGAGTGTGTTCGGGATGGGCAGCATCGGCCCACTCCATTGGCGAACCGCTTTCCCGGATTACTTTCCTGAAGGGAAACGCTTCACGGCGGCCAGCCAGGCGTCATCCAGGCGGCTCTGATCGGTGTCCATCCCGCGCGCTTCCATCAACTCTCGATGCTGATTGATTTCCCCCGTCACCTCGCTGAGCGAGGCGCTGTTGCCATCGAGCTGATGCATCTGCGTTAGCCCCAGGTGATAGAAGCGCAGCAGCTTGATCGCCTCGGGATCATCCGCCGCCACGCCCGCCGTGACATGGTGCATGACATTGGTGACGCTCATCAGGCTGCGTTTGAGGTTCCAGCCGTAGGCCGAGCAGGACATCCAGGGCTGCTGCAGAAAGACAAAACGCACCAGTGCGGCCGTGACTAGCAGACCAGCGGCGACCCCTGTCACGTTCCACTTCAGGTTATCGGCCCCCGTCTCGCCGAACAGCGCAACGGCCAGGGTCGCCAGCCCCATCGCCAGCACCGCAAAGGTCACGGCGACAATCAGTGTGCTGCGTCGCGTCTGTTGCCGGTAGGTTTCCGGGCTGAGCGACTTGATTTCGAATACCACCATGAGTTCGCGATCCTTGGGCTGGGCAGGTAATAGAGTGCCGACGGGCGCGGCATTATCACCCAGCCAATCATCGCGCAGCTGACGCGGGACAGCCTTTGTATCGCCTGCCGCCGACCACTATCGAGGCTTACAGCTCGGCATGCCAACGCCGTCGCAGCACAGACAGCGCAGCTGACCCGCCGGCTTTCAAGCGCCCGTACCACGCTCTATGATCAGCGCATCCCACCTTCAGCCGCCAAAAGGACCTCCTCATGAGCCGCTATGAAATATCGTTTTCCGGCGAACTCGCTCCGGGCGCCAAGCTGGA